>OLRE01000536.1_pt1 | contig 45020 bp, 61 predicted proteins | sample 1672461 | NCBI WGS metagenome assembly OLRE01 (sample SAMEA3136688, study PRJEB25190) | human gut metagenome | biome: human gut; feature: human-associated habitat; material: faeces | place: Austria | collected 2013
ACAAATATCTTGCATTGTATACCAAGTCAGGAAAATTCGTTGGATATATCAATACTAAGGCTGTGAAAGTTGTAAAGTGATTCACGTGAAAAAAATAGAATTTTGTTGATGCAGGATTCTATTTTTTCATTAAGGACAAGAAATAAAGTATTGACATTAAAAGTTGGTAGTACCATAATATTGTATACAAGAAAAAAGACTTAATATGAAAAACTGGAGGATTGTATGAAATTTCTTAGACAATTTATGATTATTTTACTACTCTCTTTTTTGGGAGAAGTGCTTAAGATGTTTATACCATTGCCAATTCCGGCTAGTGTGTATGGACTGGTGTTAATGTTGTTATGTCTGGTGACTGGTATTTTGAAGACGAGTCAAGTTAAAGAGGCAGCATTTTTTCTGATTGAGATCATGCCCGTTATGTTTATTCCAGCAGCAGCTGGATTAATTGATTCGTGGAAAGTTTTACAGCCATTATTACTGCCAATACTAGTCATAACTGTAGTGATCACAATATTTGTTATGGTAGTCACAGGAAAAATAGCACAAATGATAGCACAGAAGAGAGGAATCAAAAATGAATGAAATGTTCAGACAATCATTGTTTGCAGGAGTAACGATCAGTTTGATCGCATATGAGATCGGACTATTTTTAAAGAGAAAGCTGGGATTAGCGATATTAAATCCATTATTAGTATCTATAGTTATTGTGATCCTGGCATTGAAAGTATTTGGAATCAGTTATGAAGTATATAACGCAAGTGCGAAATACATATCTTATTTGTTGACGCCAGCAACAGTGTGTCTTGCTGTACCTCTATATGAGCAGTTAGAATTACTAAAGAAAAATAAGGTTGCAGTTGTTTGTGGGATATTATCAGGAACATTAGCAAGTTTAACAGGAATTTTTGTTCTTTGTATGTTATTTGGATTTAACCACCAACAGTATGTAACAATGCTTCCTAAATCGATCACAACAGCGATCGGAATTGGAATATCAGAAGAATTAGGTGGAATCGTGACAATTACAGTTGCAGTGATCATTATTACAGGAATTCTTGGAAATGTGATCGCAGATACAGTATTCCATATCTTTAAAATAAAAAATCCATTGGCAAAAGGTCTGGCACTTGGAACAGCATCTCATGCGATCGGAACAGCAAGAGCAATTGAGATGGGACCAGTCGAAGGTGCAATGAGCAGTCTGGCAGTAGCAGTAGCAGGACTTTTGACTGTTGTATTTGTATCAGGATTTGCTCAGCTTATTTAAAATAGGAGGAAGAAATCATGGCAGATGAAAAAATGATCATCACGATCGGAAGAGAGCATGGAACAATGGGAGATAAAGTAGCAGAAAAAATTCGAAGACAATTTGAACTGCCACTTTATGACAAGGCACATCTTCTAAGAGTAGTAGAAGGAACGGATGATTATGATGAATTAAATGCATTTTTTAATGACAGAAAAGTAAACAGTCTGTTATATGCAATCGCAATGAGTGAGAATGTGAGTTCTAATGATGTACCTTTCAGGATTATCAAAAAGATTATTGGTAATACGGGAGGCGTCGTGATGGATAGCTGTGGAAATTATCTTTTCAGAGATCGTCCGAATACGGTAAGAATTTTTATGCATGCAGACAAGAATATTCGAATTAAAAATCTTATGAAATATCTTGGAATAAGCAAAGAACAAGCTAAAAAAGAAATAGAAACAGAAGATTCAAAACGTTATGAATTTCATAAATATTACACAAATGAAATATGGGGCATGTCCAATGGATATGAATTATGTCTGGACGAAGGAATCCTTGGAATCGATGGATGTGTAAAAATGATTTTGGATTATTTGAAAATAAGAAATTTAATTTAAAAAAGTTCTTGACATTATAAAAATAATATGTATAATAGATAGAGGTGGTTGCAACAGACCACCTCGAATATAAATCTGGCTCCATGGTCAAGCGGTTAAGACGCGACCCTCTCAAGGTCGAATCACGAGTTCGATTCTCGTTGGAGTCATAAGCTACAAACCTTGTATTTATGCGGTTTGTAGCTTTTTTATTTTTTTTGGAGAAAAAGTGCTAAACAAAAGTGCTAAACAAAATTTAATTTTCGTTCCCTGACTTGAAAATAATACCCTCAAATGAGTCTAAAGATTTCTGCTTTCGATCCATATGTATATGTGCATATTTTTGTAAGAATGTAGCTGGTGTGTTTCCCATGATCTCTGACAAAACCTTATCGGATTCCCCACGTTCATAGTTTGTTGTTGCGAATGTGTGTCTGCAATCATACAAAGTAATCACAGGAAGCTTTTCTATATGATTCATATTGTAGCGTTTCTCAACTCTTGTAAACATCCGATACAAATGATCAGGACGGACAGGAGTACCAATTCCTGTGTTGAAAAGAAAATCGTTATTAAATAAATCTGGATATTTCAATCGCATTTCTTTCTTCCAGAGAAGTTTCTGCTTCACAATATGATTCAACGTTGCTGGAAGATATACAGCTCGAAAAGAATTATTATTCTTCATACTATCTTCAAGAACTCCATACTTATTTAAAGTCCTGTGCATATAAAAACATTGCCGATCAGGATCATAATCACTTTCTGCAAGTCCACAGGTTTCAGAAGGACGGGGACCAAGTAAGATCTGACAGCAGAACATAGCATAATAAGGACTTTCTTTTGCTTCTCGTGACGTAAGAAAGATAGAAATCTGTTCATCGGACCATGTCGATTTAGCAACGTATGGCACTTTATTTCGTTTTATTCCGATCATTGGGTTATCTTTACCATCAATTAACTTTAACGGAGATATGGCAAAGTTAAATACATCACAGAGGACGTTAATATTCTTGTTTACTGTTTCAGCTCCGTATTTATGTTTCCTTGGATTATTTCCGTTCTCTAAACTTGACTTAAAATTTAAAATATGCTGAGATTCGATCTCTGAGATTTTTACATCTCCAAAAACTGGACGTATGTACCGATTTAAATAATCACGATAGGTTTTCCATGTCTGATCAGCATAAGTTTTTTTATTTGCATTCAGCCATGCATCAGCAACAACTCCGAAAAGTTCTTCTGATTTTTTCTTCACTTTTTTCTCTTTCACTTCTTTTTTGATTGCAAGGACAAGTTCGGCATCATCTTGCTTTGCTTCTTTCTTATTTGTTCTTGCTAAACCATAGACACGTTTCTTTAACAGCGGATGCCATTGGGATGCCATATAAATTCTTTTGATTTTTCCTGTTTTCTTACTTTTCCGTTCCTGTTTAATTACAGCCATAGGTTTCAACCTCCCTAAAAAAGGGTACAAAAAATACACCCTAATCAATTTGTAAAATTGGTGGGTGTATGATATAATTCTGGTGTCGAGTCAGAAGCATATCATACACCACGTTGTTGATAGGTTTCTAAATTCCGTCTGGCTTTTTGCCAGGCGGTTTTTTATTTTGACCATTTTGGCGAAGTCACCGAAATGGTGTTTAGTAAATTGTTTTGTCAGAGTCTGACAAAGGTGATTTAGTTATATAACGTAAAAGACCTCGTGTTTCCACGAGGTCTTTACAATGTTCGGCCCGCAAAGGGGCAAAGTCTTTTTATACGGCCCGCAAAGGGGCAAAGTTTTAACAAGCTTATTATAGTATAGTATATTCCTCGTGTCAACAATTATTTACTTTCTAAGGTACAATTCTTTGATTTTATCATCGATTAAATCTAAAATTTCATTAGAAACTCTAATTCCACTTAAAACATCTTTGTAATAAAGAGGATCATAAATACGGATTTTACTGACAGTGGTTATCTGATCAACGAGAGCGACACTACCAGATTTCATTCTTGAAATTTCTTTTGAAATTTTATCGTTACTTTCTAACAGTTTAATTTGTTTGTCTACAGCAGCATATAAATCAGTGATACGTTTTTCAAGTTCTGTTTTTTTAATATGTACGGATTCATCAGCTTTACCTTGAATATAAGTTAATAATGTATCGAGTTCACGATTATTTTTGTCTAAATTTTCGTGAAGGGTAGTTTTCTGAGAAGATAATTTCTCTTGTAACTGTAAGTAAATGGTATTACCTAGTGCTACCCTTGCATGATACAAAGGTTTGCCATTATTTTTTACAGAAGTTAAAGGAACAATAGTGACTGCGGTATCAGAGCGGCGATTATTTTTATCTAAAACGATAGCATAATGCAAACCACCTTCTTCACTGCCAACATTATAACCAAGATGCACTTTAATAATTTCACCACGTTTATATGTTTTTAATCTTGTAGAATCGAAAGTTTCCTCGGACTTTAGCATTTTTGTGTAATCATAAAGCCAATAAGAGAATAAAGAAGCTTTTTTCTTATTCTTTGGGTCTTTAGAAGTTTGATAGTTATGTAAAAGATCAGAAACACTTTTTATGGCTCTTTGTATTAAATCATTTGTATTCAAAAATATCTCCTTTCAAAATATAAAATGTCGTTGGATTTATTACTTTGTCAGAGTCTGACAAAGTAATATTTAATAGTAACCTTGTACACTCTAAATATCAGGAGGGTACAAGACTTGAATATCAATATCGAATATCAGATCTGGAAAATTAGATCCGACAAAGGAATTAGTAGCCGACAACTTGCAGAGATGTCAGGAGTCAGCAAAAGTACAATAAATAATATAGAGAATGGTCGTTATGATCCGACAATTCGAACGATCTGCATGATCGCTGAAGCATTGCAGATAACACCTGAATCTCTGTATTCGTATAAGGTTATACCATAATGTCCAATATACTGCACGAATTACGCCATTATCTTCCAAAAGTCTTTTAAAAGCTGTATCATAACAATAACGAAAGATAAGGGGGAATGTATATGTATAAAAACTGGTACAAACGACAAATTCACAAACTAGTAGATGAAATCGAAGAGGAACATTTTTTGATACAAATCCTAGTCATTCTTCGAAGTCATTTTGAAAAGGAAGATTAATCGTCTTCCTTTTTTCTTTTATCAGATCTCTCTTTAAGAGTGTCACAAAATATTTTTTTCCCATCATCATCTAATTTATCAAAGGCTTGCATTATATCCAAGATAAGATCATAGAAGGGATTAGAGTCTTCTAATAAACGAGATACTATTTCTGCGACTTCGTCTTCAACGGGACGAAACATATCTCCTTCTCCAGATCTAAGCCAAATTTCGTTAACATTAAATTCGTGACAAATTGAATTAAACATTCGATCAGTGAGAGAATTTTCTCCTTTTTCGATTTTATGAATAGCGGTTTTCCCAACGCCTAGTTTTTTTCCAAAGCTTTCAAGAGTGAGTGAAAGTTCTTTTCTTACTATTCGAACACGTTCTCCTTGTGTCATTTATTATTTCCTCCTTTCAATAATACAATAGCATTAAAAATAACAAAAATCAATAAAAAAGTAACTTAAAGGAACAAATATGTTGACAAAGTTCCTTTAATGAAATATACTGTGATTGCAAGGAACAAAAAGAAAGGAGATGATTAAAATGACAAACAAGGATAGAAAGCTGTATGAAGATACGATTGAAGATCTGAAAAAGTTAGATTATCAATCACTTGTAATTCTACAAGCAGGTATCAAAATGTTAGCAGCTTACCAGAAGATTGATAAGAAACCAGCTGCATGATGATGGGAGGCTAGGAAAATGACGGAAGAAGAAATGAAATCAAAAGATACTAAAATAACTGTACTCATTTTAATAAGCACAGTTATTTCAGCAGTAGTTTGTTTAAGTCATTGGGTAGATAAAAAACAAACTAAAAAAAATGATATCGATACAATTTGTGAAGAATTAGCGGATCAGATTAATCATCTTCAATCTTAAGAAGATCTACACTTTGTAAAACATCAATCGTAGAGTCAATGGATGATTTACAAAGAATTGGAATAGTATTCGCGGTAAACGTAGCGAAAAATTCTTCAAAATTAGATGATTCATCACGAGATTCAAATGCAATTTCTTTAATTTTGGATTTTAAATCAGTTATTTGACGACTATAGATTTCTTCACAAATAGAATTTAGTTCTGATTTCTTCATAACACACTCCTTTCGTAAGACTCAGGCATGGCAGTGCCCTGTAAATTAATTATACGAAAAGAGCTAAAAATTGACAAGCCAACAAAATGATAAGGAGGTGAGGAAGATAAGTGGAATAAAGTTAATAAAAACGAACAATATGAAGATCAGGGTCATAGAGCTTGAAGGAGAACGTTTTTTTAATATTCAAACAGATCGTCCGGTAAAATTACCTAAACGAAGAGGGATGAAAATTAAAAGATTTTTATATAAAGCTGTTTCGGCAAAAACAAAAAGGTTTCTACGCAAGAAGAAAAAGGAATATAAAAGAGAAAAAAGAGAAGAAGAGTTCAAAAATAAAGCACAGGAATTTATGGCTATGCTAGATGAACAAAAATTTCTTCAAATGATGGATGAAGGAGAAGTTTTGGAAGCTGTAATCAGTGGAGAGAATGAACTTCTGGAAGAATTACTTGGTGAAATAAAAAAAGAACTCTCCGAAATGATAACGGAGAGTTGAAAATTAGAAAAAGGAGTTGCTGAGAAAGTCATGGATTAGTTTTAAGGCTTGATCAATAAATGTTGTAGCAAACTTTTCTGATGCTGCTACTAATAGGGTTTCTAAAATAACAGAAACAACGTAATTCTTTGGCTTTGGAGCTTCTGGATGTTGATCATATAACTTATCAAGTTCATTAGCTACAGTTTGAGAGACTGACATATTAGCTTGTTCTGGTGTAAGGGAAGCTTTGAATTGATAAACCTTCAGTTGAAGGTGTGTGTATTGAGATAATTCTCTATGTGTGAAATTAGATAATTCTTTATGCGTTGCCAAAACAGTGTTCTCCTTTCGTAGATACTCAGGCATTGCAGTGCCCTGTAAGTAAATTATATGAAAAGAGATAAAAATTGACAAGCTAACGAAATGACAGGAAGGTAAGAAAAGTGTCTACAAATGTATTTGAAACAATTAAAAAAATTAATCAAGAAGTAGAAGTATGTTATCAATCACTCAAAAAGGAGTGTAACACATACAAAGAACTTGAAGAAGTAATCAAAGATATTGCATGGTTAGGTAACTATGATGGTTTTGGGATGACAAGAAACTTTCTTGTGAATTTAATGCGTAAAAAAATGGAAGAAGAGAAAAACAATCTGAGTATCCATTAGACATGAGGAGAAAGTAGCATGAAAATAACAACGATATTAATTCTGTGGATGTTTATTATGTGCATGATGAACACTAGAAGATAGGAGATGAAAGATATATGTATTTGGAGGAAAGAGTAGAACAGTTAGAGCAACAAATTGAAGAGTTGAAGGCTCAAAGGCAAAGTGAAAATTATCTAACACCAGCTCAATTTGCCGAAAAAATGAACTGTTCAAGAGCATTAGTGTCAAAAATGACTCAAAACGGAGATGTTAAAGTTATCCGATTAGGAAAACTGGTAAGAATCCCTATGAGTCAATTTGAGAAAGAAGAAAACAAAGAAAAAGCATGGAAGGATGTGGTATTCAAAGGAGCATAGAGAATTTACAAAACAAAGACACTAAAAAATAGAGATAAGTACCTATCTTTCGGGTCTGAAAAGTAAATTTAGATACATAGAAAGGTAGAAAATGAACATATTTGTAATTTTATTTAGAGCGCTTATGATCATCGTTGCAGCAGCATTGATCATAATTGGATGTTTTGACGAAAACGGAATTAGAAAATCGAAGAAAATAGCATTATTAGGCATTGTTCCATTAGCAATGTTCGTAATTAGTTTATGTATTGTGTATGTACCAAGTAACAATGTCGGGATTAGATGGTCGGCATTTGGAGGAACAAGCAACAAAACACTGAATGAAGGAATTGCGATCAAAAGCCCGATCGATAAGGTTTTTCTGATTCCTACAACTGTAGAAGAGAGAACGATCAAGAAAGTAAATGTCCAGACGAAAGACGCTCAATTTGTAACATCTGAGGTAAACGTTAAGTTTAAAGTAAATCAGAAAGATGCATTTAAAGTGTACAAGAGATACACTACATTGGACAACTTAAAGCAGAACATTATCAGCAATTATGCGCAAAAATCAATTGAAACTGTAGTGACTCAGTATAACGTCATTGATGTTTTGGGAGCCCAAAAAAATGAAGTTTATACAATGGCAACAAAAGATTTACAGCAAATGCTAAAATCTGAAGGCGTTGAATTAATCCAGTTAACTATAAAAGACATGAACGCAGGGGACGAGATTGAAAAAGCGATCGCAGATGAAGCGGTAGCCAAAAAGAGAGTTGAGACAGCAGAGCAGAATAGACTCAAAGCAAAAAAAGATGCAGAAACTAAGGTAATTAACGCAAAAGCCGAAGCGGATGCAAATAAGATTCTTGAAAAGCAGATGACAAACAAAATTTTAGCACAGCAATGGATCAAAAAATGGAATGGAGAAGTTCCAAAGGTATCAGGTGACAATAAATCAATGATTAATATTGGAGATCTGATTAAATAAAAACTTATGCTTCAGACTCGAAAGATGGGTATTTACCTCAACAATAAAGAGAACAGATGACTTTTTGAAGTGACCAAAGAAAGCAGAATGACTATCACATGATAGGACCAACAAAAAACCTCTATTCAATATAACAACCCCTATATATGAATGAATCAACAACTTTTATTTAGTAACTAATAACAAAACCGTTAATGTTATTTTACATATCGGAAATTACATACAATTGGTCACTTCAAAAAGTCATCTGTTAGAAAAGTAAAGGAGAAATAAAAATGACACAAGAACAAATTAATTATATGAAAGAAAAACTGATCAACCTAAAAAAAAGAGACATAGCCGGAAAAATAACTATGGGAGAATATCTTACAGAGCTTCTTATGATTTCAAATGTTTATGTTCAAGAAGTAAATAAAGCTATTCTTCCATTAAGTGATGCTACAGAGCCTATTGCGGTTGCATCATTACTTTATCTGGCAAAAAGCATGAAAACACAAATGAGTGCAGAGACTATAGAAATAGCAGAAAGAATAGAAAAATTAATGGAATCATCTTTTTCAATGACACAAACAAGAAAAAAAGACGCTTATTAAAAGCGTCTTCCTTGCGAAAAAATCGCAAATGCATATTTCTAATCAAATTAAGTATACCATTATTTGCGATTTTTTTCAAGGGAACAACAGTACATGAAGAGGAAATATACAGATGACATAACAGATTTTACAGAACCATTTTGGGATAATCAGTGTCCGAAGTGCAAGAAACGATTTTGGTCAGTTTCTTTGGATTGCGTGTGTCCAAAATGTGGGAATCAGGAACTGTATATTTTGAATGAATCAAAACACTTAAAACATGATGAAAAAGAATTAGAAAAATATCACAGAAAGATAATGGAGGAAGAAAAATGAAAGTTATTACAGTTATGAATTATAAAGGAGGCGTAGGAAAGACAGCGACAGCTGTAAATCTTGCGTATAACTTAAGCGAAAAAGGACATAAAACCTTACTGATCGATTGTGATCCGCAGGGAAATACAAGTTTCTTTTTTGGCAGATATGATGAAACTAAAAAGAGTCTTACAGGAGTGCTTAGTAAGAAATATACGTTAAAAAGTGCAATTCGAAGGACAAAATATAAAGACTTAGATATTGTTCAGGCGGATAAGAATCTGGAATTCGTAGAAATATCAGGACCATTTGAACTAAAAGGCAATTTGATTGATCTGGAAGATTCTTATGAGTTTGTTATATGCGATTGCCACCCGACATTTGATTCTTATACAGAGCAGGCATTATATGCAGCAGATCTTTGTGTTGTTCCAGTCAAATTAGATCGAAATTCAATCAATGGATTGACATTTTTTGATGAACATTTTCAAGATGTATTGGACTATAACAGAAACTGCGAATACAAGATCCTGGTAACGATGTGGAGAAAAACAAAGGCAAATAAAGAGGGATTAATGGAACTATTAAGAAAAAACCAATATCCTATGTTTCAAAGCGTCATTAGAAATTCTACATCAGTAGATGCATCTACATACAAAAGAAAACCTTTAAAAAAATGTGCAAGTAGAAGTAATGCGTGCATGGACTACGAGAACTTTACCTCTGAAATAATTGAGGAGGTGTCAAAATGAATGTAAATGAGATTTTGAAAGATATTGGACAGAAGCAGCCTGAGAAGAAAAAGAAGACTGCTCCAAGAATACAAATGATACACTACACAAAGCTACGTCCAAATCCATCAAATTTTTATGAAACTGATGGAATTGAGAAATTAGCCGCAGCAATTAGAGTTGCAGGCGAAATTAAAAATCCTTTAAGAGTCAGGAAGATTGATGTTGATGAGTATGAGGTGAATGAGGGCCATAGAAGAAGACTTGCAATGATCTATAACGTTGAAGAACTTGGTTTGAAAGAGTTCGAGTTTTTGCCCTGCATTGTTGAGGACACAACGACAACAGTTGGAAAACTTAATTTGATCTTAAGCAATTCAACGCAGCGTGAGCGCACAGAATATGAAAAAATGCAGGAGATTGAAAAACTGCGTACCCTATTAGATCAGTACGCAAAAGAGAATGAAAAGAAGATCTTAGCAGTAGATATGAGAAAGCTGATCGCAAATATTCTTGGAGTATCATCAACGAAAATTGCACAGCTTCAGAGCATTGATCGTAATCTTGTTCCAGAAGCAAAAGAAAAATTTGAAAAGGGTGAGATCCCGGTATCTGTTGCAACAGAAATGGCAGGACTACCAAAAAAAATGCAAAGAGATCTTGCTAATCACAAAGAAATTAAGCTATCTCGTGTGAAAGAAATTAAAGAAGATTCAAAAAAAGCATTGCAGCGTTCGGAAGAAAAGAAGAATCTGACGGAGAAAGATCTTGAAAATGTAACATTTACGTTTCAAGATGTAAAAACAACGCTTGGATATGCAAAGAAACAAATTATAAAAGTAAATACAGAAGATAAAGATGCAGCGATCCGTACAAAAGTCATGATAGAAGCATTGCAGAAGTATTTAAAAGATATGACGGAAAGGGTGGATTACGATGGCGAATAGAAGAATGTTTAATAAAAAACTAATTGATTCTGATATGTTTTTGGATTTACCATTGTCAGCTCAGGCTCTTTATTTTCATTTGGCAATGAGAGCCGATGATGATGGATTTATAGACAACGCAAACAGAATCCAGCGGATGATCGGAAGCAACAAAGATGATCTAAATATCTTGATTGCTAAATCATTTATATTAGTATTTAGCGAAACTGGTGTTATCGTGGTCAAACACTGGAGAATGCATAACTACATACAAAAAGACAGATATCACGAAACTGATCATAAACAAGAAAGAAGGTTGCTTGAAACTGATGAAAATGGAGCGTATGAGTTCCGAAAAAATAATTCGTTACAAGATGGATACAACATGGATACAGAATGTATCCCCAGTATAGGTAAGAGTAAGGTTAGTATAGGTAAGAGTAATAATAACATACTGCCGGAGCACTCCGGACAGCAGAAGCAGGAGAACGATAGTCAAGATTCCAAACAGCTCTATCAGGGGGCAAGAGAATATCATATGCCGTTAAAAGATGGCGGTGATTACGTGGTCACTGAGAACGACGTGAAAGAATTTGAACGACTCTATCCTGGTATTGACATTGATGCACAGATGCGAAAAGCACTTGCTTGGCTGACTAACAACAAACAAAAACAAAAAACAAAACGTGGCATGCCACGATTCCTGAACGGATGGATTAATAGAGCATATGAGCAATTTGTTGAAGAACCTAAGGCACGAGCTAATGCTCCTAAGCCACAGATACAGCACAATTTCACACAGAGAGATTACGACTTTGATGATCTGGAGCAGCAATTACTGAGAAAGCAGCAGGAGGGAATGTGATGGCAAAGAAAAGACAATATGCAAACTCAAATCCAGTAAGGTTGAATCCAGTAAGTTTTGAGATGATTGAAGAAAAACTGAAAAAGATAAAGCCTGGAAGAAAGATAACGATTTTTGTACCAAGAAAATTGACACAAGACAACAAAGATCGGTACAGAGTAGTGAAAGGCGAAGTCGCTGCGATCTACAGCAAGATGGTTTATGTTTGTGTTAAAGCAGGAAGAAGTGTTTACAACGAATGTTTCTTGAAAACAGATCTGTATCGATGGCAGTTTAACGTGCAATAAACGAAAAAAGAGACAAGAACTTACGAGGAGTCCAATGCCTCAGAACAAGTATAACACATTCAGGAGGTATTGAACATTGGAAAATGAATTTGAAAAGGCAAAAAAATTTTTGAAAAAGATCAGATGGATCGACAATGAAATTGATGCACTGATTGAAGACAAGAAAAGCTATATGGACCTTGCAACAAAACGGACAAGCACCTGGGATGGATGTGGCGTACATAATTCAGGTTGTAAGGACCAGATGGCAGAAGTGACTGCAAAGATTGCCGACATTGAGAATGAGATCTGTGCCAAGATTGACAGATTGTTGGATTACAAAAAGAAAGTATCGAAAGTGATTGAGCAGATCGAGGACAAAGAATGTCAAGAGATTCTTGTGTTAAAATTTGCAAGATATATGCCGATGGTTGATATTGCAGACAAAATGAATATGGACCGAAGTACGGTTTATCGTAAGTATAACAAAGCAATTAAAGCAGTACAGGAGATTTTGTCAGAGTCTGACAAAGAAAAACAGTGATGAAGAATGATCTGACGGCTTAGATCTCTGCCTGATATAACATGTAAATTATTTGTTGTTCTGCCAATCGGTGCTATATGTTGGATTCGGGCAGAGATCCAAGCCGTCAGGCTTGACACTGGATGTTTTATATACCACACGAGACAATTAAATAAAGATCCAGTTGCAATATAACTCATAAGAAATGCAAAAACTAATGCAGGAAATGCCCGGCTTCGGTCGGGCAGAAAGGAGAAATAGAAATTATTAAAATGATTTATAATCGATACGATTGAGGATAAAGAGTGTTTTCGATGCCAGAGGAATAAGTGAGCAGAAATAATTATTAAAACAAAGGAAAACACATAACGATTAATAAATACAAATAAAAGCATTCTACAATAAATAAAAGAGAACCACAACATATAGTGATTCTTTTTATTTATTTACTAGATGTCGTCTAGCGAGAATTCTTGAAAAAGTGTATAATTATATAAAAAACAAATGATAGTTGGTGAGTAGATTGTACCATGGGAGTGAACGCACCAGAGGAAATGAGATAATAAAGACACAACAAATGAAAATAAGCCAAGGTGATCGTCATTGGTTAGGAGACGGAGCATATTTTTATAAAGAATGTGCATATGCTTATAGATGGATACATCTAATGTGTGAAGAAGTAAAAGGGAAAGATTTTCAAGAAAAAGATATAATAGAGAATTACATGATTTTGCAAGCAGATATAAACTTACAAAAAGAAAGATTGTTTGATTTAGATAACCCAGAACATAATTTTGATTTTAATACCACAAGAGAAATTTTGGAAAAAGAATTAAGTAAGTCAGAAAAATATACACACAAAAGAATAACTGATGGAACAGTGATAAATATTATGTTTAAAGAGATGGGATATCAAGAACAATATGATGCAATTCAATATTATTTTGACACAGATGTAAAAGGCCATACAAATTCAAAAATAAGATTACGAGAATATCAATTATGTGTAAAAAATACAGAAATAATACATAATATTAGAGAAATTTCAAAAGAAGATTATGAAGTAGAAAAAAATGAGAAATTTATTATTCAATATGACACATATAAAGGGAAAGGAAAGAGATATGATGACAAGACAGGAAAGGAAAGAACGTATCAAAAGTTTCTTTCAAAGTCTAACACCAAAAGAACTAGACGAAATGCTAGAAAGAAATGGGATTGATAATGTGGAAACCAAAGAGGAATCTTTGTACTATAAAGCATATTTAGATGTATCTAGACGTTATAAGAACACAAATAGGAAAGGTAATGAAGATTATAGTAACAGCAGTAATTTAAATAAGGCAGCGTGATTATGAAAGAAAATGTAAATAGTATATTTAAATTTGAACAATATATAGTGAAATCAATAGATTTCAATTATAATTTAGATTCAGATGAAGAAGATTATGAAGTGGATTTTTCTGTAAATCCTAATTTTATCACAGTGGGAACAGAACATTTGATTGTTGAATTGGAAATTAAAGTGTTTGATAAGCCAGATAAAGCATATCCTTTTAGGTTGAATGTAGAAATGGTTGGATTTTTCGAATGCGAAAATTGCGAAGAAAATGATATAGAAGAGTTTAAACCGAATGCGGTAGCGATTTTATATCCATATGCTAGAGCACTTGTTACTTCAATTACGGCAAATGCAAATACAAATCCTATGATTTTACCGACAATTAATACAAACAAATTATTAAATAAGGAAAATGATAAAAAATAAAAATGAAAGAAGATGTGAAAATTTCATCTTCTTTTATTTTTTTATGTTGACATAGTGTACACACTATTGTATAATATAAGTATGGAAGGAGGAAAAGCTAATGAAAAAGAAACAAAAGAAAAAGCTTGCAAAGTTGATTATCAAAGCAATAACAGCAATAGCCCTACTGATTAGTGCGATAGCTCAACTTATACAAGCCCTTAACTAATAAAGCCCTATTAGTTAAAACAACAGAGGAAAGGGAGAGAAATCTCCCAATCCTTTGTAATAATAGTATAACACACATTAGCTTAAAAGAAAAATGAAGAAGATAACATTTTACGACATGGTACTACTGTTTGCGATCGTGCTACAGTTTGGAGAGAGAAGTATTTACACAAGTTTGATATTATTGTTCGCATCAATACTTGAACTGATTGACGTACTTCCGAAGATTGTGAGGTTGATAAAACATGGAAAGTAAAGCAAATCCACAGACAAAGGCAAGTGCAAAGTGGAATAAAAAAGCAGGATATGTAGCCAAGAGTTACAAGTTAAAAAAGGATACAGTGGAAGCGTTTGCAGAAGCATGCAAGACGGCAGGGGTAAGTCAGGCAGGTCAATTGACCAAAATGATGAATGATTTTATTCAAAAAGTGGAAGAAAATTAAAAGATGCGACACTTTGCGACACTTACATGTGTTATTATGGCATTGTAAAGAAATGAATAAAGAGGAAAAAGCACATTGGACAGATTCTGATGTGCTTTTCTTATGCCTAAAAGAAGGTGAAAGAGATTGAACACTGTACAGCCTATAAGAGACATGAATACGGTTATGGACATTGCACGATATCTGAAACGGAATAATGAAAGAGATTATGTGATATTTGTAACTGGAATTTATTCAGGCTTACGAGTGTCGGATATCTTAAAGCTTCGAGTGAAAGACGTGCGTGGAAAAGATTATATATCTATGCGAGAAAAAAAGACGAAAAAAGAAAAGCGTTTTATTATAAATAAGAATTTGAAAAAGATACTGGAATCATGGATACAAGGAAAAGATGATTTACAGTATCTTTTTGAAAATCCGAAGACACATAGACCTATTAGCAGACAAAGAGAATGGGAAGTTATGAGTAATGCAGGAAAAGCATTTGGTATTGATGAACTTGGCACGCACACAATGAGAAAAACATTCGGTTATCATGTATACCAGATGACACATGATGCGGTGATGCTCATGAAACTATTTAATCATTCGGATGTGCATACAACGCTAAGGTACATCGGAGTCGAACAAGATCAAACAGATCAGGTGATTTCAAAGCTTGATTTTAGTGTTTGATTTTTCTTTTTGTACAGAAAAGTTGACTCAAATATATTATGTAAAGTTGCGTGACAAAAAATAGAACGCATATATAAGAAAGAAAAAAATCTTGACGAGTTTACAAAATTATAAGATATGTCAAGTCAAACAGAAAAGATAAGGCGGAATTAACTCAGCGGTTAGAGTGATGATCTTATAAATCACTGGCGGTTGGTTCGACTCCAACATTCCGTATTCATCCAGGAGATGTAACAGTCAACTAAGGCAAATAGACATACTTCATTTTTGTCAGACTCTGACAAACTTCTGGATGTTATAACGTGGTAGTTGTTAGGAACAGGAGCATTAAAAAAATATAAGAATGTTGCTTGGTCATTCTTTATCCTCCTTTCACAAAGATGTTTATTTATAGTTGCAGTCAATAAGTTAATTAATTGGTACATGGGCGTAGCTCCTTCAGGTTCGATTCCTGATACCACGGTTTTGTCAGAGTCTGACAAAGATATAAAGCAGAGTAGAGCAGTGGTAGCTTGTCAGCCTCCTTAGCTGAAGGACGATGGTTCGATTCCATCCTCTGCAATTTAGAGAAAGGAAATAATGTATGTTGAAATCATGTCAGTATTGTGGTCGTATTCATCCGAAGAATTATGATTGCGGTCGCAAGCCGAAAAGAATTAAAAGAGATACAAAGGCTTATAGGTTTCATAGAACACAGGCATGGCAGGATAAGAGTATAGAGATTAGAAGACGAGATCATTACTTATGTCAGTGCTGTATTAGACTCATTCATGGAACGATGAGAAAACATAACTATGATGATTTATCAGTCCATCATATTGTACCGATCGCAGAAGACTATGAGAAGAGATTGGATGATGATAATCTGATTACTGTATGTGGTTATCACCATGAGATGGCAGAGTCAGGGCAGATAGACAGACAGGCACTGCATGAGATCGCAAAGGAACAGAATGAAAAGAGAGAGATGCAGGGCTGAGCGAGGGTGTTCCAAGGTATCCCCCCCGGGATTAAAATTTTTAAAAAAGGAATGCCGTCCAGACCGACGCCCCATCTTTCTTTACAAAAAATTCCCACATCAGCATTTCAAAAGGAGGTGGCTCAAAAATGCCGACACCAACCAAGCCAGTGAATGTGATCCGCATGGAAGGAAAGAGCCATCGGACAAAAAGAGAGTTGAAATCGCGAGAAAATGCGGAAAAGAGACTTTTGACTGGTGAAAAATTAAAAGAACGAAAAGAAGTAAAAAGTGATCCAGTAGCTCACAAAGAGTTTCTAAGAATCAAAAAACTCCTTGAAAAAATAGAGAAAAATGATGATTTATATAGCAGCGTTATCAATCGTTATTGTCAATTATATGCAGAATGTAAGGATTTTGAAGAGAAAAGAGAAGCAATTTATAAGCAGTTGCTTGATCTTCAGGAGAATTGTCAAAAGATGATTGATGAAGAAGAAATGACAATGAAAGAGTATTATAACCTAGAACTTGGAATGCAGAAAAATCTGGTTTCCCTGGATAAACAGGTGCAGGCGAAGAGAAAAATGCTTCTTGATATTGAGAAAGAAAACATCATGACGATTGCATCCGCATTAAGGTCCGTTCCGAAGAAAACAGAAAAGAAAGATAATCCTCTTTTGGCGGCTTTAAATGGTTCGTGATGGAAGAGCATACAAGTATGCACAATGGGCAGTTTCGGAAACGGAAGGAATGGTACCGCATTATGTTAAAGTGCAAGCCCAGCAATGGATGGATATTGTTGATGACTATAATGAGGATGCTTATGTAGATGAAAAAGAATTTGAGAAGATATGTAACTTGTTAAAGCTGATGATCCATCCAGACGTTCATTGCAGCATTTATGATGCAATGGAAGATTATGCCTGGTTATTGATCACAGCGACACTTTGTACGATGTGGAGAGAAGGAAGTGAGATCTATGATGATAATAAAGTTAGTTTTGAATCTTGCAAGATCAGATATTACACGACAGCTCTGTTAGAGATATCGCGTAAAAATCATAAAACATTTTATTGTGCAGTAATCATAATATTGTTAATGCTGACAGGCGTTGGATTTGGAAGATACTTTTCCGTTGCTCCAACACTCGCTCAATCATCAGAGGTAAAGCTTGCAGTTCGTAAGATATTGAAAAGCAGTCCCTTATTGGTAGATGAGGAAGATCCAGCATTTAAAATCTTACGCAGTGAAGTAACTTGTAACATTAACGAGAGTAATTTCACACCATTAGCGTACAGTAACGATAACTTGGATTCCAGATTGGCGAATGCATTCGTCGCGGACGAAGCCGGTGGAATGGATTCATATCCACTCGAAGCAATGAGATCATCACAGATTGAGATTATTAACAATCTTGGAATGGTCATAAGCACGCAGTACCCCAATGATGACAATGTTTTTATTGATGAGGTTGATATTGCGAAAAAACTATTAGATGGAGTACTTGAGTCTGAGAACGTTGGTACATATTTTTCTCTGCTGTATGAACCGGATGATGAGTTGAAAACAGGAGAAATTTGGCAGAAGGACGGTCGCTGTATTTATCAGTCGAATCCGATCGCAGTGGAGAAAAAAGCGGTTTATAAGAATATCATAAAGAAAAGAACCGCAGCGATCTTGTATGAAAACAAGAGAGAAAACTATTTGTGCAAGCATAATAATATACGATATAGAGGTCTTGGAGTCGAAGGCTATATTGATATTCAGAAAGTTAAATTATGTTTTGGAGAAATAGAAAAAGAATGGTGGAAAGGTCGAAAAGTATGGATTGGTCTGGATCTGTCATTGTCAGAAGACAATACAGCAGCGGCAATGGTTACGGAAGAAAACGGAATTATTTATGCAAAGGTACTTGGATTCTTACCAGATGGACGAATCGAGCAAAAGACAAGCAAGGAACACGTAAATTATAAACGCTGTATTGATCATGGTGATTGTATCGCATGTGGAGATGAGGTTATTGATTACAGCGTTGTTGAAAATAAGATCATGACGTTAGAAGAAGAGTATGGGGTGACAATCATGCAGATTGGGTACGATAAATGGAATGCAATTTCTTCCGTACAGAAATTTGAGGCAGCAGGATATGAATGTGTTGAAATCAAACAGCACAGTTCCGTGTTGCATGCTCCAACGAAGCTGTTGAAAGAAAAAATCTTATCTAAAGAATTTATTTACGATTCAAACAGATTACTTGAGATTAACTTCCAGAATGCAAGATGCACCGAAGACACCAACTTAAATAAATATGTAAACAAGAAAAAATCTGCTGGAAAGGTTGATATGGTAGTGAGTCTGATTAATGCCATGTACTTATTACAGCAATATATGTTGTATGGAGTAGATGATTTCTCTGTACAGACAGCATAGGAAGGAAAGAAAATGGCATTTTTTAAGAAACGAGAAAGAGCAGAGCCGGAACAGATACCGAAAGAAAATGATTGTGAAGATTTATTGATCAGTACATATCTTGGAAGAAATAATATAACGCGAGAAATGGCAGAGGAAATCCCAGCAATTCAAGGAAATCTTGATCTGATTGTAAAAACAGCTGCTAATGTGCCGATACGTTTATACAAAAAGAATGGAAAACGTGTCGAGGAAATTGAAAATGATCACAGAGTTAGTCTGTTGAATGAAGATACCGGTGATACGCTTGATGCAAAAGAAATGAAACAGGCAATGTTTCGAGATTATTTCCTCGGAAAAGGTGGTTATTGTTATGTGAATCGAGATGGACTGGAAATCAGATCTTTGCATTATGTAGATCAAAAAAATGTTGGAACTGCAAAAGATCCAGATGTGATTTTTAAGAAATATGTGATTCTGGTACAGGGAAAATCTTATTTTCCTGAGGATTTTATCACGCTTCTTCGAAATACAACAGATGGAGTGAGAGGACACAGCATCATTGAGACGAATAAAACCTTGATCTCAATCATGTACAATAACATGAAGTATGAAGAAACACTTGTGAAGACGGGTGGAAATAAAAAAGGTTTTATAAAATCACCAAGATCACTGACACAAGCAGCATTAGACAGCATCAAGGCTGCGTTTAAGAAATTGTATCAGAATAATACAGAAAATGTTGTTGTGCTGAACAATGGACTGGAATTTCAAGAATCCTCCAACACATCGGTGGAAATGCAGCTGAATGAGAATAAACAGACAAATAGTAATGAATGTTGTAAGATGTTTGGTATTCCTTCAACGATGTTGTCAGGTAGTGGAAATGAAGAAGACGACAAGAAATTTATCAAGTATTGTGTAACGAATCTGTTAGATGAATTTATGACAGCGATCAATAAAGTATTACTGCTTGAATCAGAAAAAGGGCAGTATTTTTTTGCTCCAGATATGTATGAACTGACAAAGGGAGATATTGATAAACGTTACAACGCATATAAGACAGCAACAGATAGTGGATGGTTACAGGTTGATGAGGTAAGGGAACGTGAAAACATGGAACCGCTTGGTATGAATATGATCAAGTTAGGACTGCAAGATGTTTTATATGATCCAAAGACTCAGATGCTGTATGTACCGAATACGAATCAGATGCACAAATTAGGAGAAGGAGGTAATGGAGAAGGAGAGTTGAAGTAAGAGCTGGACAGGATGGAAAAAAGTCCGCAATCATTGAAGGATATGTGAATGTGACAAACCGAAGATCACGACCAATCCCTGATGGAAAAGGCGGATATTTTTTAGAAGAAATTCAGCCTGGAGTGTTTCAGCGAGCAACGAAAAAAGCAGATGAAGTTAAATTGTGTCTAGATCATCGCAGAGAGATCGGTGGAACAAAGAGTAATCTGGCACTGAAAGAAGATGTGATCGGATTAAAAGCACGTGCAGAAGTAACTGATAAGGAAACTGTGAAGGCAGCAGAAGAAAAAAGACTGAGAGGCTGGTCTTTTGGTTTTCGGAAGCCTAGAGAAGAACGTGCCGAAGAAAACGGAATGAGTATCCGAAAGATTTCCGATCTTGAGTTGATAGAAGTGTCAATTATCGATGACAAGATGAAACCTTGGTACAATTCGACTACGATTGAAGCCAGAGCAGAAGGCGAGGATGAAATCGAAGTCAGAGCCCAGGAAGATGATCTTGACTATATAAGTAAAAAGCAACCTGAAAACGATGCAGAAAAAAGCAGAGCAAAGATCAAGAAGATGATTGAAGAAGCCGGAGGTAATATTTAAGGAAGATTACAAGAGTAAACAGAGAAAAAAGCAGACGTATGAAAATGAATATCCAGTTTTTTGCTGGAGATGGTAAGGATAATATTAAAGCGTTAAGAGAAAACAGAGCGGAAAAAGTGGAAGAGTTAAAACTTTTATATGCTACTTTGGAAGCAGAAGAAAGAGCTATCACGGAAGATGAAGAAAAACGTGCAGAAACACTCAATGATGAAATCAAGAGAATTGATAAAACGATTGTGATCCTTGAGGATATGAAAAAGAATATTGAAGAACGTGGAGAAAGAGAAGATCCAGAAAATGATCCTGATTCCGAAAAAGAAGAAGAGAAAAGAGCAGAAGATGAAACAAAAGCATTTGAAGATTACCTCAGAGGAGTGGTCACAGATGAACAGCGTGCTGCAAACATTACAAAAACAGATAATGGGGCAGTGATTCCGAAAACGATCGCAAATAAGATCATCAAAAAGGTGTATGATATTTCTCCAATTTTGGAAAAAACAACAAAATACAATGTAAAAGGCGATCTGGAAATCCCAAAATATCCAGCAGATACAGATGATATTACAATGGCATATCATGATGAATTTACAGAACTGGAAGCAAAAGCAGGGAAATTTACAACAATTTCTTTAAAAGGCTTCTTATCAGGAGTGTTATCACTGGTATCTAATTCACTGATCAATAATGCCCAGTTTGACATTGTATCCTTTGTAATCGATCAAATGGCATATAACGTATCAAGATTTACCGAAAAAGAGCTTCTAATCGGAACAGATAACAAAATTGAAGGACTGAAAGGTGTTACTCTTACTACAACAGCAGAGAAAACAACAGCGATCAAAGCAGATGAACTCATTGACTTGCAGGATTCTATCAAAGATGCATTTCAGACAGATGCAATCTGGATCATGAATTCTAAGACAAGAACAGCGATCCGCAAGTTAAAAGATAATAATGGAAGATATCTGCTACAGGATGACGTAAATGCTCCGTTTGGAAAGGTACTGTTAGGAAAGCCAGTATATTGTTCGGATAATATGCCAGAGTTAGCTGCATCAGCAACAGCAATCTACTATGGAGATATGTCTGGTCTTGCTGTGAAGATTGTGGAAGATCTGGAAATTGCAGTTTTACGAGAAAAATACATGACACAGCATGCGACTGGAATCGTTGGATGGCTTGAAATGGATGCTAAAGTCGAAAACGAGCAGAAGATTGCCAAAATGGTTATGGCTTCGGAGTAACAAATGAAGATCAAGGCATGCGTTGATTTTTATGGGAACTTGACAATGAAAAAGGATGAGATACGGGATGTTGAGAAAACTCCCGTTGTCTCTGATCTTTTGAAAATGGGATTAATTGAGATCGTAATGGATGAAGGCGGTGGAACAGATGAAAGTGAGTGAAATAGATGAGGAATATCTGATAGATTATCTTAAATTAGACGATCCAGACGATGAAGATGTCAGGTTCATGATGAGTTGTTTTGATGCCGCAAGAAGTTTTGTCCGTGGTCAGACGAATCTTACAGATGAAAGAATTGATATGCACGATGATATAACAATTGCAGTATTAGTTCTTACACAAGATATGTATGACAATCGTCGGATGTACGTTGATAAAAATAATGTGAATAAGGTTGTTGACAGTATTATATATCAACATGCGGAGAACTGGTTATGAAAGCAATTGATATTGGAAAAATGAACAAAAAAGTGTATATCTGTACTGCAAAACATAAACAGGACGATATGGGGCAAGATGTTTTAATGCATGAAAAAGGAAAACGAATATGGGCAACGGTAAAGTCCATACGTGGAGGAGAATATTACGATGCATTAAAACTGTCACCAGAGGTATCGTATATTATATACACAAGATATCGGGAAGATATTCATCCAGATACGATCCTTTTATATCATGGGAAAAAATTAGAAGTAAAACATGTAGCAGACATGGAAGAAGAACAAATCATGTTGGAGATTCAATGTACAGAGTATAAGAAAAAGAGAGGATCAAATGGATGGACTGGAATTTGATGGGCTCGAAGAAGTTATCGATGGCTTGGAAAATGCGATAAGCAAATATCCGGATCTGGTTGAAACTGGATTAAAAAAGGAACAAAAAGATTTTCGTAAAGCAATGGTCAAAGAAACGTGGAGAGCTGTAGACAAGCATACAGGAAACCTTGTAAAAGGGTTTCGGTTTACACCGATTAGGGCAAATAAGACCAATATGGAAACTGATTTTCTTGCGGAAGGAAGTAAAAAAGGAGCTCATTTTCATCTTGTAAACAATGGCCATGAAATGGTTACGGTTGTAAGTAGAAATGGGAAAAAACTTCAGGGCGGAGGAAAAACAGTAGGTTTTGTTCCAGGAAGGAGAATCAAAGAACCAGTGATAGAGAAATGGCAACAGGAACATGTAAAAAGAGCACAAAAGCTGTTAGATAGAGTTCACGAGGAAATTGATAAATGATAGAGATCAAAGAATTGAAGTCAAGTTATATTAAAATATTACGTGAAGCAGTTCCTGGAATAAGAATATATCCAAATGCAGTTGAAGAAGGATATGAGACTCCATCTTTATTTGTACAGATGATACCGTTGATCTTTCGTCAAAGAGAGACAACAGGTATCGTACGATCGAGATATATGTTTGAAACAACATTGCTGCAATACGAAAAAGATGATGCTGAACAGCTTGAAATCATGGAAAAGATAAGAGACAAATTAGGCGATCATTTGGCTATAGGTGACCGGTTATTGTTTATTCAGGAACCGGAATTGCAGTATACAGGACAAACGCGTAATATCATACAATTTGTTTTTACAATTGAATTTTTTGATGATTATAGAGAATCAGCAGTAGAACAGACAACGAAAGAAATAAAAGTAAAGGAGATGGTAAACAAGGGGTATTCCTAGTATTACGATTACATTTATTGAAAAGTCGAAGACAGTGATCGCAAGATCAGGAGCAAAAAATGCAGGATTGATCGTGCCGATGGAAAACAGTGGAAAGGTGTTAAAGATAGCGCCTGGAGATGATATTCCATCAACAGTGGCAAAATATCAAGATCAAATTGAGAAGATGCTGCTTGGAGGATCAGTAAAACCGAAAAAGGTTATAGTTGCTTTTGCAGGCAATGATTACGCATCAATAGATGATGCTTTGGAAGCACTGGCAGATGAAAATGCAAGTTATATTGCATTAAGTGGGTCAGCGGATTCTATGGGCACAAAAGTTGTAACATGGATCAAAAGCCAGAGAGATGCAGGGAAAAATGTAAAAGCAGTACTTCCAGATACAGCAGCGGACTGTGAGGGTATCATCAATTATGCAACCGAAAGTGTTAGTACTGTGGATAAAACATATACAGCAGAACAGTATTGTGCACGAATTGCCGGATTACTTGCAGGTACACCAATTACAGAAAGTGCAACTTATTTCATCTTGCCGGAAGCAACAGATTGTACAAGATTGAATAAGAGTGAAATGGATACAGCAGTGGATGAAGGAAAACTGATCCTTAATTATGAAGATGGAAAGGTCAGAATTGTAAGAGCAGTCAATTCTATGACTACAAAATCAGCAGAAAAAGGAAATCAGTATAAAAAAATCAAACTGGTTGATATCATGGATACGATTCGCACAGATCTGAAAGCAGCGATTAAAGACGAATGGATTGGGAAAAAATCAAATTCGTATGATAATAAATGCTTATTGATCGCAGCGATCGAAGGATATTTAAATGCTCTGATTCAGCAGATGGTATTATCATCTGCAAACGTAGAGATTGATACTGCTGGAAATAAGGCGTATTTAGAGGAGAATGGAGTTGATACGACTGAAATGACCAGTGAAGAGATTAAACAGGCAAATACAGGGGACAAAGTATTTTTAGTTGCGCAGATCAAGATGAATGATGCCATTGAAGATGTATCACTTGAAATCAATATTTAGTATTTAGGAGGTTGAAAAAAGGGATAGTTATAAAACAGAACAGGTCATTAATGGTACATTTGGGAACGTATGGTTAAACGATCAGTACATGGCTGAAACAACAGGACTGGAAGCAAAATATAAACTTACAAAAAGTGATGTTACACAGACGAATACCCTTAGTAAGGGGCAGAAGATCACACAGATCGAAGGAACAGGAACACTGAAAATGAACAAGGTTTCATCTTACATGATCAAACTTCTGTTAGAGGATGTCAAAAAAGGAATCATGCCGGATATTACAATTATAACGGCACTGAAAGATCCAGCATCGCTTGGGACAGAAAGAGTAAAACTTACAGGCGTTTCATTTGACGAGATCACACTTGCAAACTGGGAAGCAAACAAATTAGGAGAAGAATCTTATCCATTTACGTTCCAGGATGCAGAACCAATTGATTTAATTTAGGAGGATAAACATGGATTTAGTACAGAAATTATTACAGATTGATAAAAACAATGTAAGAAAGAAGAGGCGAGAAAAATTTAAATCTGGAAATATGCAGCAGTTAGTCGGAGATCCAGAAATTGAAATTCAGGAGATTGATCCGGAGCGTTTGACAGAGTTGCAGACACTTCCGTTAGATGAAAATGGAAGATATAATTATCAAAACTCCTATCAGGCAAATTTAATGACAGTTGCCGAAGGCGTTGTAAACCCTGATCTTAAAAATAAGGATCTGCAGACACATTTTGGCGTTGGAACTGCAGTAGATCTAGCAAAATTATTGTTTAAGGCAGAGGTTTCTAACATTGCAGAAGCAATTGCAACATTGTCCAGTCCGGATGTGATTGAAGATGAAGAAGTAAAAAACTAACTCGCGAAAGAGGGGATATGCAGATGGCGTATCTCCTCTTTCGTGATCACAACTTAATTCCATCACAATACTATGCACTTGGACCAAATGAAAGAGCTCTGATACGAGGTTTTGTAAAACGTGAGTGTCAGGAGAGAGAGGAGATATACAAGGAGCAAAGTAGTTGATGCGACTTTACGACTGATTGATAAATATACTGGACCATTGCAGAAAGCAGCGGAACAGACAAAGCATCAAGTTGGATATATGAAACGTCAGGCGAATCAGATCAAGAGCGTCGGGAAAAGTATATCAGGTGTTGGATCATCATTAGAGAAAAATGTTACGGCTCCAATTGTAGGTGTTTTGGGCGTAACAGGAAAGATGGCCGATACATTTGAAAAAGATATGGCTCAGGTCAATACATTACTTGATGATAAGTCTCATCTGCAAAAATATAAAGATGCAGCAATCACTACCTCGAATGAAACAGGAATTGCTCTGGGAACAATCTCAAAAGGAATGTACCAGATGATCAGTTCAATCGGTGATGCTGGAAAAAAAACACAAGATGTTTTTAATATTGCGGCCAAAGCGGCAAAAGGTGGAGGTTCATCGGTTGCGGAGTCTGTAGCGTTGATTAGTAGTGCTATGAAGGGTTATGACAGTGTCAATGCAAAGACAGCACAATCAATATCTGACATGGCGTTTCAGACACAAAAGTTAGGAGTTACGACTTATAAAGAACTTGCTGCAAGTATGCAGCCATTGTTTCCCTTGGGAAAATCGTTAAATGTGTCTTACCAAGAATTGTTTGGTAGTATGGCAACTTTGACGGGTGTAACAGGAAATACTGCTGAGGTCACAACTCAAATGAAAGGCTTATTTACTGGATTACTTAAGCCAACAGATTCAATGAGCAAACTGATGCAAAAGTACGGATACCAAAACGGACAGGCGATGATCAAGGCGAAAGGTATGTCTGGTGTACTGCAGATCTTGAAAAAAGAGACAGGTGGTCAATCCGATAAAATGGCACAGTTGTTTAGTAATTCACGTGCTCTTACAGCTGCTTTAGCCCTCACTGGATCACAGTATGATACTTTTAATGAAAAGACGAAAAAGATGAATAAAGCATCTGGTTCTACAAATCAAGCATTGAAAGATATGAAAACATCAACGTCAGGTATCAAAAAGTCAGTTAATGTTGCAAAGAATGCAATGACAGTGTTTGGAAGTTCTGTTCTGAAAGTTGTTGCTCCATCAATATCAAAAGGTGCTACAAAAATTGCAGATTTGGCAAAGAAGTTTTCAAATCTTAATCCGGAAACACAGAAAGTTATTGTAAAAATAGGGTTGGTTATAGCAGCACTTGGTCCAGCGATCAAGATTATCGGGACAATGACAACAGGAGTCGGGAAACTCAGTGGCAGTATTATAAATCTATATGGCAAATTTGCAAAAGCAGGAAGTATTCAAGCATTTTTAGGACCTGGAGGAAAAATAGCTTTAGTATTAACTGGTATTGCAATAGCAGCTGTCTTAGTATATAAAAACTGGGATAAGATCAGTGCTGGTGCGAAAAAAATGCAGAAAATGGTTGTAAGTGCAATGAATGCTGCAGGTGTTGATACGAAAAAACTTGGGAAGACAGTACGCGAGATTGGAACGATGGCAGTAAGTTCATTTAGAAAGATTGGAAAGGCTGGAGGAACAATCGTAAAACTGTTAAGACCTGTTGTAACATTTATTAGCGGAGCGTTTAAGAAAGCGTTCTCGGTGGCATTTTCTTTCATCATAGGAAGGGCATCAGGATGGTTAAAATCCACTGTAGATATTGCACATGGAGTCATGAAAGCATTTTCCGGTGTGACGGATTTCTTTAGCGGAGTATTTACAAGAAATTGGAAAAAAGCATGGGAAGGTGTAAAGAAAATCTTTAGTGGTGTTTTTGAAGCTTTGGTATCAATCGCAAAGCGGCCGTTGAATCAGGTCATTGGATTAGTAAATACAGTTATTTCTGGATTAAATGGTATTAAGATTCCGGGCTGGGTTCCTAAAATAGGAGGAAACGGAATCAGTATATCAAAGATCCCAATGCTTGCAAAAGGTACAGACAACTGGCGCGGAGGTATTGCTCAGGTACATGAAAAAGGTGGAGAGATCATAGATCTGCCACATGGAACAAGAGTATATCCACACGATCAATCTGTTAGAATGGCAAAAGAGGCAGGAAGTCGAACCTATAATATTGCAAAACTTGCAGACACGATCATAGTCAGGGAAGATGCAGATATTGATAAGATTGCGGAAGCAATTGTAGAAAAATTAGAGGCAATACCAGCGTAGGAAGGAGAACAGAAAGGGAAATTTGGTTAAATAATGGAAGTGACAAGATCCGGTTTCCGGTATTGCCTTCTTCCTATAAAATAGGAACATCACAGCAAAACACTTCTGAAAACGTACACCGGAAGGGAGAAGTAAATCTTTTAGGAGAAAGAAATCTTGAAACGATAGAGATCAGTTCTTTTTTTCCAGCAAAAGAATATAATTTTTGCCAGTACAAAGGATTTAATACGAATCCATATACTTATATAAACAAAATAAAAAAGTGGGCGAGAAATAAAATCACGCCCACTTTTATTATGACAGGAAATGTAAATTTTAATAAAACTGTATCAATTGAAAGTTTTGAATATGGCGAAGAAGATGGTACAGGTGATGTAACATTTACATTAAATATGAAAGAATATCGTACAGTATCATATTCAGTTGCAAAGAAAAAGACATCAAAAGGGAAAAAAGTAAAGAAGAAAACAAAAAGCAAAAAGAGAAATAGTAAAAGTGTAAAAACTGTAAAGTATACAGTCAAAAAAGGTGAGACATTAAGTAAAATAGCAAAAAAACAGACAGGAAAATCTTCAAATTGGAAGAAAATCTATAATAAAAATAAAAAAGTGATAGAAAGTGCTGCAAAAAAACATAAAAGGAAGAGCAGTAGTAATGGAAAATATATCTATCCAGGCACAAAGTTGGTGATTGAAAAAGGATAAATTTAAAAGTTACATGGAATGGAAATGATATAACAAATGTGATTGGATCAATGACGTGGTCTGGAAGTGCATATTCAGCAGCAAGGTCATTGGAGTTCACAATCTTGAATCCAGCAGGAGACAAACATTTTACAAAACTGCCGGATATTAAAACAGGAGATCTTATTTGTATGTATAAAGATTCTGATAAGCTTTTCCATGGAAAGATAACAAAAAGAGGTAGAAAAGGTGAGGCTGGCACGATCACTTATACTGCACAGGATTTCTTACTATATTTGATCAGAAGTAAAGGAACTTACAAATTCAAGAAAAAGAAGCCTGAGCAGATCACGAAATTAATTTGTAAAGATTTAAAAATTAAAACAAAGAGTATTGAAAAAACAGGAGTAAAAATTAAAAAGTTACTCTTTAATGATAAAGAATATTATAACATGATCCTGGCAGCATACACAAAAGCATACAGGAAAACAGGTACAAAATATCAGCTGATCATGGAGGGCGATAAATTGTCTGTGATCAAAAAAGGACAGCAGTTGTCAGTCGTGTTAAATCAAAGCGAAGGAATTACAGAAAGTTCCTATGAAGAGTCCACAGACAGCATGGTAAATAAGGTTGTTATCTACAATTCTAAGAATAAAAAGATAGGAAGTGTGTCTAATAAGAACTGGATAAAATCGTATGGAACATTTCAAGAATCAATATCTGTTGACAAAGGAAGTGGGAAAAAACAGGCAAAAAATACACTGGAAGGACTTGATAAGACAGCAACATTGACAGCGATCGGTGATATAAAATGCAGATCGGGTTATGCAGTAAAGATAAATGATACTGATTCTGGATTAACAGGTGTCTTTTGGATCGAAAATGACACACATACGTTTGAAAATGGAACGTATATGATGACATTAGAACTTGCCTTTAAAAATATCATGCAGACCGAAGAAGGAGATACAGAGTCAAGTTCTTCGAAAACGAAAAGTACAGGAATTTTAAATGGGAAAAAAGTCAAAGCCTTATTTACAGCATATTATCCAGCAAAGAATAAGATGGAAGGCGGTTATTATGATTGTAGGGGAAAACGACTTGATCCAAGCAAGTACACATGCGCAGCGCCAACAAGTATAAAGTATGGAACGCAGATACAGGTTTTGGGTACTAAGACAAGCAGAGACAAAAAAGTACATAAGGTAAATGATCATGGTGGAGCAATTAAAATTGTAAATGGGGTCTATCATTTTGACCTTCTGATGAAAACAAAAGCGCAGTGCAATAAATTTGGAAGAAGAAGCGGTTATGCGATCATTGGAAATGGTACAGGATACAAGCAAACAACAACAAGTAGCAGTAAAGCTGATAAAGTGATAAAAAAAGCAAAATCCTATATTGGAAAAGTTAAATACGTTTTTGGAGCAGCATCACCGCAAAGTGGGAAATCAGATTGCTCTGGATATACATCTTACGTATTTAAAAAAGCAGCTGGAAAGAATATAGGAAGAACAGCCGCAGAACAGGCAACAAAAGGAAAAAAGATTGCAAAGAGTAAATTAAAAAAAGGAGATCTTGTTATTTTTCAAGGAACGTATAAAGCGGGAGCAAGTCACGTTGGAATTTATTTAGGTTCCGGAAAATTTATACATTGTTCCAGTTCAGGAGGTGTCAAGATCAGTAGTTTAAATAAATCTTATTATGTGCAACATTGGATGCAAGGAAGGCGAATCTTGTAATGAATGCGTATGAACGAATGTTAGAAGTTATGAGGAAACAAGGAAAGAAAGATAATCCGAATGAACTACAGCTTGGAAGAGTTGTAGATGGGCAGGTTGTATGCGGTGGGCAAAAACTGGATGCAGAGGATTATCTGATTGCAGAAGGAACAGAATTAGAAGAAGATGATGTTGTGCTGGTGATTCAAATAAGTGACAGTCAGTATATCGTTATATGCAAGGTGGTGAGTGCATAGGTTCCCATTTGAAGAAGATACAGAAGAAATCGAAGAAACACAAGAGGAAGAAGAATGGTATCCGAGAGAGTATGATCTTGATTTTAAAACTGGAAAATTAACAGGGAAGATCGCAGAGGGAGCAAGAGCGATCGCTGTATGGGCATATCTCGCAATTAAAATTGCACGATATGCTTTTTTTCAGTATTCATGGGATTACGGAAGTGAATTTTATGATTTGATCGGACATACGTATTCGGATGAATATATTAAATCCGAAGTTGAAAGGATAGTAACAGATTGCTTAGAGGAAAATCCTTATATTAATGGAATTGAAGATCTGATAATAGAAAAATCAGATGAAATTTTAAAAATAAAATTTACAATCTTGACAGACTACGGAGAAGAGGAGGTTGATGTAGAGGTTTGAAGATATGACATTTGAGGCAATTATGGATGAAATGATGGAAGATATGCCAGATGGATTAGACACTAGCGAAGGAAGTCTTATTTATCATGCATGTGTGAAACAAGCAGCCAGATTGGAACAGGCATATATAGATCTTGATACATTAGCAGATAATCAGTACCCAGATACTGCCGATCTTGATCATCTTGTTAAGTTTGGGCAGGAAAGAGGTATTTATATAGACGAAGCGACTGCCGCAGTATTTGAAGGTAAATTTGATACAGCGGTAGAAATAGGGACAGAATTTTCAGGAGATGATTACAATTATATTGTAATAGAGGCAATTAATGAAAGTGAGCATACATATAAACTCGAATGCGAAGATGCAGGATCAGAACCGAATGGATGGCTTGGAGATCTGATGTGCCTTGATGATGTTGAGGACCTGGAAAAAGCAAAATTGACAAAGCTTCTTGTTGAAGGAACAGATGAAGAAGATGAGGAATCTTATAGAATGAGATTATTGGATTCTTTTGAAATCAAACCATTCGCAGGAAATAGAAAGTATTATTTGCAGGAAATTGGAAATCTTGACGGAGTTGGTGGAGTAAAAGTATATCGACGAACAGGATCAAATATTTCGGTGATCATTATATCAGAAGATTTTCGAAAACCAGATGAATCCGTTGTAAATAATATTCAAACACAAGTTGATCCGACTCAAAATAGCGGCGAAGGAATAGGAATTGCACCAATCGGTCATTGTGTTGTTGTGACTGGGGCGGATGAATATACAATAAATATATCAGCAAACATATCGTGTGAATCTGGTTATACAGCAGATGGATTAAAAAGTCAGATTGAAGATGCTGTAGAAAAATATATGTTAGGATTACGTCAAACATGGGCTGATTCAGATCATCTTGTTGTGAGAGTGTCCGGAGTTGAGAATGCAATTTACAATGTAGAAGGCGTGGAAGATATTAAAAATGTGTTGTTGAATGGTAGTACAAGTAATGTGACACTGAATGAAAATGTCATTCCAGCGAAAGGAGCAGTGACATGCAGTTAGAATATCCATCTGTGATCATGAACATTGATGAGATCGTAAAGATTTACGAAGCAGAAGAAAAAGTTGGAAATAAATTTGATGAAGCTATTCAGGATGTGGACAGCGATATTTACATCGAAGATGCAACAGAAGTTGGAATTGCGAGAAGAGAGAAGATATTAAATATAACTGCACAAGATACGGACACCTTAGAAGAAAGACGTTTTAGGGTTAAAACGAAATGGAATGATTCATATCCGTATACATATATGGATTTAATGCAACGTTTAGATACATTACTAGGAAAAGATACATACACAATTGCACTAGATTCTGACAACATGGAAATGCATTGTATATTAGAACTTAAGGCAGAAAAAATGTATGATGCGTTTGTGAAAATGATCGAAGAAATTGTGCCATTAAATATTGCATTAAATTTTGGAATACGTTATACACAACAAAAAGATTTATCTAAATTTACACATAGAGAGCTATCAAAATTTACACATGAACAAATTAGAAACAGAAAGGTGTTGGGCGAATAAATATGAAAACAACAAATTTTGGGTTTCCAAAACCAGAAGCTGACGAGTTTTATGATGTTGCTGAATTTGGTAAAGCAATGGACATGCTTGACAGTAAATTGTATGAAGCATTAACAAAAATAGATACAGCCAATAAACATATTACTAACAAAGAAAATCCACACGAAGTGACAAAAAAGCAGATTGGTCTTGGAAACGTTGAAAACAAATCTAGCTCAACTATTCGTGGAGAGCTGACAAAAGAAAATGTAAATAAAGCACTGGGATATACAGCTGTAAGCCCGAATGATTTGCAAACGGCAACAAAAAATATCGGGAAAATACTATCACTTGCAGATAGTAAATATAAAAATATATTTTACTATGAAGAACATATGCAGTTTTCGCAAAAAAATGACAATACATTAATTGGATATACAAAAAAAATAGATGATGCAATTAAAGAATCAGGTGGAACCTGGAACTACAATGTAAAATGTTTTGTATATCTTCCGAATGAAAACGGAATAACGTTTGAAGCATTTACCGTCACTTCTGGAGAGTATGCTGGAAAGATAGCAGTGAGGGAATATATTCATGACAGTACATCGATTAGTTCGGTAGGCGTTAAAATGTTTATAATGACAGAATAAATAGGAAGGAGTAGGAATATGATCACAGCAAATGTGTTAAGTACATACACAACTGTAAGTGGATTATGGCAATACGACTATGGACAAGTATTACGTATACAGGGGCTAACACTTCCGACCGCAGTAGAAATACATTTTTCATTATCGGAACGTGGTGGACAGTCCATCACAAGAGTGGGAACAACAAAAGATAACGTGACAGATGTGGTAATTCCGGACAGCATGTTAGAGAATGGAGATATAACGACAGATTATAAAATTTATGCATTTATCTATTTGACTGATTCGCAATCTGGCCAGACAGAGTACAAGATTTCGTTGTCGGTAAAATCTCGACCAAGGCCGGAAAGCTTTGAAAAGACAGAGGATGCGGAATTGTTTCGGCAGGCGATCGCAGAAGTTAACAACTCGGCAGAATCAGCTTTACAGAGCAAAAAAGAAGCGGAAGCATGGGCACATGGGTATACAGACTTTCCGGATCGCAATGAAGATAATGCAAGATATTATGCAAGACAAGCAAAAGACGAAGCAGAAAAGATTCAGGGCAAGGTCAAGGAAGGAAAAGAAGAGATTGATCGCTACATAAAAGAAAATCGAGATGATCTTAAAGGTGAGATTGGAGATGTAAATTTTGCAGCCTTCAAAGTCGTGGCAGGTAGGCTAAAAATGTATTCCGATCCAAATGTTGATAAGGTAAGATTTTACCGCGTAGGCAGCAAATTAAAATACAGATTAACGATGTAAGAAAGGAGAAACAATGGAAAGCACAAATAATTATATGGAAACAGATCTTGGAAATGTATCTCCAAATCCAAAAGGAACATATGATAATGCAACAGCATATGAGTATTTAGATCTTGTTGAATATCAGGGCGGATCATATCTGTGCATTGCGGCACTTGGAACAAAGATAACAGGAACCGCTCCGACACCAGGTAAAAATACAGATGTTTGGCAAACAGTTGCGTTACCAGGAAATGCAACAAAAGAATATCTAGATAAACACACAGAAGTGATTGAAAAGGCAAAGCAAGTTGAGACAAGCAGGGCAGCAGTTGAGCTATGCAAGCAAGAGGTTGAATCTGCACAGGCAGATGTAGAGCAAATGCGACAGGACACACAGCAATCAGCACAGAGTGCAAACGATGCAAATACAGAAGCACAACAGGCTGCACAGCAGGCAGAGGCATCCAGATCTGCAGCACAGACAAGCGAACAGAACGCAGTTGCAAGTAGAAATCTTGCAAATACATATAAAACAAATGCTGAAACAGCTAAGAGTGCAGCGGAAACAGCGGCACAGAACGCGAGTGAAAGTAAGACAGCCGCAGAGACAGCCGCACAAAATGCAGCACAGAGTAAAGCTGATATTGAGAGCATTAAAGCAGGCATCGAAGAAGCTGCAAAGGGCGAAAATGTCTTACAGATCCAGAAAAATATGAGTGACATTGGTCAACTAAAGGAATCGAAAATCACCAAATTTTATGCATCAAATCAAGGCGAAACTCATATTACTGATTCTGATAGTGGAAAGATTCAAGATATGATGATATATGGGAAGAGCGAGCAGAAACAGTATAAAGGTATAAATTTGCTCCCACCAGATACTAAACCAAAAGAATATGTAGAAGTTTCTATTCCCGAAGGTTCGTCTGTATTTTTGGCTACAGACGGAACTCTGAGTACTGGTGGTAGTCTTAAATTCTTCAACGAAGACAAAACAAAAAGTATATGGCTTGGAATTGATTCCGGTACTACTTCAGCGAAACAGTCTTTAACAATTAATGCGAAATATGTACAGAATCTTATAAACGCAAGCTTTGATTTATCTAAAATATGCTTAGGAGTTGGCAGTGAGCCAATATACGAGCCTTACACAGGTGGCATCCCATCCCCATCACCAGATTATCCGCAGGAGATTAAGAGTGTTGTGAATCCGAAGGTGAAGGTTTGTGGGAAGAACCTGTGGAATCCAATACTAAAAGGATATATAAATAACACTAATGGATCAATAACAGCAACTCCAAAAGCAAGTGTCGCCGTAACAGATTTTATAAAAAAAAGTGGAAAAGATATTACTGTTATAGCACGCAATTTTAGTTCGGCAATGGAAGACAGTTATGCATATAGAATTGGACTTTATGATGTTAGAAAAAAGTGGATAAAAAATATCATTCCTTCAAACGGAAACAAATGTAGCGTAAATACATTTAATGTAATAGGTACGGAATATATTAGAGTGTCAGCCCCGTCTGGTATATACGATACAATTCAAATCGAAAAAGGTTCGGAAGCCACCTCTTACGAGCCATACACCGATCAATCCGTCCAGCTCCCCTACACTCTCAACGCCATCCCAGTTTCAAGTGGTGGCAACGTCACAATTGATGGACAACAGTATGTAAGCGATTATATAGATGTAGAGCGTGGAAAAGTTGTGAGATGTGTTAAGAGAGAACCTTTAAGCAAAAATGGTAGGTTAAGTAGTAATAGTAGTCCATTCTACACCTACAATCTTCCTAGTGCGAAGCCAAAGACAATTACTGAAGTATTTGTACTATGTAATTTAGCACAGTTTAATTCAATCACGACAAGCAATAGTCAAATTGGAATTTCTAGCGATGGCTCTAATAGCCTAAGAATGAGATTGGACGGATACGCAACATTAGAACAATATACTAGATTAAGCGCAGAAATAATATACGAGCTTGCTACACCAATAGAAGAAGATTTAACATCCGAGCAAATCCAATCCTTGCAAGCGCTCAAGACCAAGCATCCCGTAACCAACATATTCATCACATCCGACCAACTAGACGGCTGCACTACATTCAATTACCCTATCTCAATGGCTAACGGTTGGAACTACGTGAAGAAGCAACTAAGCGACAACCGTGACTACATCTATGACATGGATATACAATCAGCAGAAGCATATGTCAACAGCGAATATGCAGTAGCATTAACGGAATTGGAGGTAATGTAAAATGTTATACAAAACACTATTAAAATTAAAAGAAAGAAATGGACTTACAGATGATCTTAAAAATAAGATTGATGTATTTTTTGCAGTTGGAAGAATTACGGAAGATCAGTACAACAATCTGATGGATATCAAAGAAGAATCAAATTCCCCTACACAGTAAAACCAACCATAACTGCGTAAGGGTGAGAAAGTATATGAAAATTCGAAGAGATAAGGGAATCTCCCCGAACATTATACATAACCGCTTAAAAGAGAAAGAGTGAAGTAAAAATGAAAAATTTTATAAAAATTAGAGCAAGACCTTATCAGGTCTCAGACTGTAGACAAAGTCCCGGTATTTGCCGGGACTTTTACTATGAGCACTGTTTTTCTGGTATAATAAAATTATCAGAAAGGCGGTGTTTTTTATGATGACGAAAAATGCAGACAAGAAACGAGAACAGATGATGATGTTCTCAATGGATTCCATGGTTCCGCAGGATCATATGCTAAGATTGATTGATAAAGCAATCAACTGGAACTTTATTTACGATCTTGTAGAAGATAAATATTGTCAAAACAATGGTCGTCCAAGTATGGATCCTGTTATGCTCATTAAAATTCCATTTATTCAATATCTTTATGGAATCAAAAGTATGCGTCAGACGATCCGAGAGATTGAAGTAAATGTTGCCTACCGTTGGTTTCTTGGTCTGGATATGCTGGATCCTGTACCGCATTTTTCAACGTTTGGAAAGAACTATTCCCGCCGATTTAAAGACACGGATCTTTTTGAACAGATATTTTCAAAGATTCTGGAAGAATGTATGAAGTATAAGTTGATCAATACGGACGAGATCTTTGTTGATGCAACTCATGTAAAAGCATGTGCCAACAGTAAAAAAATGCGAAAAAGAGTTGCTCATGAACAGGCACTCTGGTATGAAGATGAATTACAAAAAGAGATCAATGAAGACCGACAGGCACATGGGAAAAAACCTCTAAAAGATAAAAATAAGAAGAATCCGCCAACACCTCCCACATCTGGGAATGATCAACATAATGAGCTTGAACAGATACCAGACGATATAAAAACCAAAAAGAGCAGTATTACAGATCCAGAAAGCGGATGGTTTCGCAAAGGAGAACATAAACATGTTTTTGCATATGCAGTAGAAACGGCATGTGATGAACACGGATGGGTCCTTGGATATAGTGTTCATCCTGGAAATGAACATGACAGCCGAACATTTCAAACAATCTATGAAAAGGTGAAAAGTTTTGAACCAGAAATGATCGTGGCAGATGCAGGATACAAGACACCAGCGATTGCCAGACAACTTCTGAAAGATAGGATTGAACCATTGTTTCCATATAAACGTCCTATGACAAAAGAGGGATTTTTTAAGAAATATGAATATGTTTATGATGAATACTATGATTGTTACATCTGTCCAGAAAATCAGATTCTAAGATACAGTACAACAAACAGGGATGGATACAGAGAATATAAAAGCTGTGGATATCAATGTGAAAAATGTCCACAGATATCCAAATGTACAGAAAGCAAGAATCATGTAAAAGTGATAACACGTCATGTTTGGGAAAAATATATAGAAAAAGCAGAAGATATCCGACATGTAAGAGGGAATAAAGCAATCTATCAGAAACGAAAAGAAACGATAGAAAGAATCTTTGGAACAGCAAAAGAACACCATGGATTTCGATATACACAATACATAGGAAAAGCACGGATGGAGATGAAAGCCGGGCTTACTTTTGCATGTATGAATCTAAAAAAACTGGCAAGATTTCTTGGTAAGAACGGATTGCTAAATGGACAAAAGCGAAGATTTCTAAGAAATTTTTGGATACAATTTAACTTTAAAGGAAAAAATGGTGCTGGGATGATCCCAGCACCTAGTTTGTCTACAGTCTGAGACCTTATCAGGTCTTATTTTTATGCAACAATTGTAATCCAGAAAGGAGCAGACAATGAAAAAAGGAATTATCGTAGCAATTACAGTAGTAATCTGTGCAGTACTGGCGGCAACATACACATTTGCAAATCCAAGCAAGGCAGCGAAAACAGAGCCTACAACAAAGGAAAAAGAGGTAAAAGAGGTAACTACAACAGCAAAAGAAAAAACGACCACGGAAACAACGACAGAATCCAAAAAGGCAGCGATCGAGGAAGAGACATCCGAAGAATCCGATACAGATCAGGAAAAGGATGATTCAGAAGAGACCGAAGACCAGGAAGAGGAAATTGATTCAGAAGATGAAGACAATAAGGAGATCGATGATGAAGAAATAGATCGATGTAATCATGAATGGACTGAACCTAGTTATGCAATTGATCCGGAGAAAGGCTATGTGATTACGCAGGACTGCAAAAAATGCCATCTAGTAAAAGACACATCAATCTCCGAAGAAGAATATGAAGAAGCAACAAAAGATCAGGAGCCACGTGAAGAAGACTGTACATATGAGGATAATGACAATGCAGAAGAAGTTGAATGACGGAAGTAAGCATTATGGATGAATACAAGTAGAGGAGATAAGTATGGAAATACGTGCAAGACCTACAGAGGTCTTATTTTTATGCAAAAAACCAGATAAGAAAGGACGATTAAAATGATGAAAGAAATTATTATTCTATTAAGTAACAATATGCTTTTTAAGGCATTACTTATTTGTGTGTCATTAGATTCAATACTTGGAGCACTGCGAGCAATCAAGGAGCATAAGTTTAATTCATGCGTAGGAATTGATGGGGCAATCAGAAAAGCAGCAATGTTGTTTTCTGTATGTTTACTGATGTCAATTGATGTGATCATGAATATTAATGTATTGAGTTTTGTACCAGAACAATACGTGCAGATTCTGGGAATTAACAAAATGGGAATCTGCGAATTTTTCAGTCTTTTGTTCATATTATATGAGGCGGTCAGTATTTTGAAAAATATGACTTTATGTGGACTTCCAGTGCCAACACGAATCAAGGATTTTATCCAGAAGTTCTTGGAGGATATGACTGAGGAATTACCAGATCAGGAAGGAAAAATGAGTCATGAAATTTAAAAATAAATTTGCTCATAAAAGTAACTATGGACCAACAAGACCATTGAGCAACATTAAATATATTGTAATTCACTTTACTGGAAACAAAGGGGATACAGCTTTAAATAATTGTAAATATTTCCAGAGTGCAAATAGACATGCATCAGCACATTGTTTTATTGATGGCAGTGGAACAGTTTACAAATCAGTATCATTAAAAAGAGTCGCATGGGCTGTTGGTGGATTATATAGTCAGAAAAATGGAGCAGGATTGTTTTATAAAAAATGTACAAATGCCAATAGTTTAAGTATTGAGATGTGTAACAGTGCTGGTAAAGTTCCAGAAAATGTATATAAAGATGCAGTTGCGTTGACAAGATATTACATGAAGAAATATCATATTTCGGCAAGTCGAGTGATTAGACATTGGGATGTGAATGGAAAAGATTGTCCAGATCCATGGGCAGGAAAAGATAATGCCGGATGGAAGAAATTCAAGAAAGCAATTTCAAAATAAAAGTGCTAAACAAAGTGCTAAACAATATAAGTGAAGTATATGAACTAAACAAGCCATTTTTAACATATTTTTATGCTAAAAATGGCTTAAATATGATATAATATACCTATATTAAATAATGTTTTTCCCCTCTCAAGGTCGAATCACGAGTTCGATTCTCGTTGGAGTCATAAGCTACAAACCACGCATTTATGCGGTTTGTAGCTTTTTTTTGTTTTTTTAAGAAAAAAGTTACTAACCAAAATTACTAACCAAAATTTATTTGCAATCTGAAATTACATACCAATGATTGAATGTACAATAATATATAGAATCTTGTTGAACACATATTTATAGCTTTGATATAATAAAAACATATTTAGGGGAGAGAACGGAGGAAAAGCATGAGGAAAAAATATCTTTTGATTTTGTGTAGCTGTATCCTGTCATTAACAATGGTGTTGGCAAGTGTTGTGCCAGGAATGAAAGATTTTCAAGGAGTATCAAAAGTTTATCAGGTAAAAGCAGAAGACGGAGTTGTAATATCAGGAGATTGGGAATATAAAATATATGATTCGTACGATAGTACGATTGAAATTACAAAATATAATGGAAATGATACAGAATTGAAAGTGCCAGAAACAATTGACGGACATAAAGTAGCGAGTATCTCTCAATTTGCGATTGATTATGAACCTTTAACAACGATTACTTTTCCAAAGACGATTGAAAGTATAGGAAGTTCAGGGCAAGAATTTCGAAAAGGAAAAAACTTGATATCAATTAAAGTGGAAGATAGTAAATATGGAGATAAATATTGGACGGATGAAGATGGAACTTTGTATAGTTATTATATGAAACATACAGATCAAGATAAGACAGAATATAAGGATTATTTAACATTGATCTATTGTCCTAAGGCAAGGAATAGCAAGAGTTATAAGATTGACGATCGAGTAACAGCGATTGATAGTGATGCATTTGCAAACTGCTATAATCTGGAAGAAGTGAAGCTAGGAAATGGAGTTCAAAAAATAGCCACAGGTGCATTTAAAAAATGCACAAGTCTGACTTCATTAGATTTCCCCAAAAATGTTAAAAAGATTGGATATAATGCATTTGTATACTGTGACAAATTAGTTTCATATAATGTTGACAAAGATAACGATAGTTATTGTGATTTAGATGGTGTGTTATACACAAAAGATAAAACTAAATTAGTATCTTATCCAAGAGGAAAAGAAGCGGCAGATCAGACTTATGTAGTAGATCCTTCATGCAAGGAATTAGGACCGAATGCTTTCAGCACATATAAACTTGAAAAAATCATATTACCCAATGGATTGTTAAAGATTGGAAGTTTTGCACTAGACTGTTATAACCTGAAATCAATAGAAATCCCAGATACGGTTACAACGCTTGAAAGATGGATTTTAGGTAGTAATTCAACAATAAAACAACTTGTACTTCCAGCATCCATAACGACGATTGAATATGGAGGAGCATTAGATGGTATGTGGGAGTTGCAATATCTATATTTAAGTGGACCAATACCAACAGATTTTGAATCAAAGGAAAGATTGAATTCAACACTGAATGATTTGAGAGTACTTACAGTTATGATCAAGAAAGATTACTGGGAGCAATATGAATCATATCGTAATTCATTTGCATCTGATGATAGAATTCGGTTTGAAAAATGGGATGGAAAGACACTGAAACCGATTCAAAAGAAAAAATATGATATGAGTGGCGTGAAATTTGAGGATAAAACGGTAAATTATGACGGGAAAGCTCATTCTATTGAAATTAGTGGGAAGCTCCCTAAAGGAGTTGAAGCATACTATACTAAGGCGCAAACAGAGGTTGGTCGTTACGATATGTGGGTGTCTTTTAAGGTAAATGAAGAAGAATATGAGTCGATTGAACCGATGCATGCAGTGCTTGTGATACGTCCGGTATCAACAGACCAAACACAAACAAGTACAAGTGTAGGAAGTGCTACAACTGTTGCAGGCAAAAAAGTTAATATAACAAGGCCGGCTGCAGTGAAACTTGCTGGAGTGAAAAACTTAAAAGGGAAAAAGATAAAAGTTAGTTGGAAAAAGAATACAAAGGTAAATGGATATCAGATTCAATATACAACAAACAAAAAGTTTAAGTCTGGAATAAAGAATGTAACAATCAAGAAGAATAAGACCACAAGTACAGTGTTGAAAAAATTAAAAAAGAAGAAAACATACTATGTACGCATTAGGACTTATAAAAAGGACGGAAAAACAACGTATTATTCTAAATGGAGTAATGTGAAGAAGCTTAAGATCAAGAAATAAAAAATCCCCCTGGCATATAAAATGCCAAAGAGGATTCAAACAAATGTCAAAGTGCTGATTAAAGCACAAAGATATTATATCACACAAAAAACAAAATGCAATAATCACTTGACAAAAAAATATCAATATGATAATCTACAACAAGAGTGAATCTGAACTATCGGGTCCACGAAGGGGCACACCACCTCGGGTGTGATGCTTCTTTGTGGACCCTTTTTTTATTTCTTTTATAAAATAAAAGGAAAGTCAGTCAAGGAGGAAAGCAGATGAGATTAAATGGAGAGACAAAAACATTAAAAGACCCTGTCGCGTTATCTGATTTCTTAACACAGGAAGGATTTTCAGATAAGAGAATCGCAGTGGAAAGAAATGGAGAGATCGTTCCCAAAGGGGAATATGCGAATGTGATCTTAAGTGACAGTGACACATTAGAGGTTGTAGCCTTTGTTGGTGGCGGATGATCTGAAGATAACAGGTACAAAGAGATAAGAAAATTATGCATATATAAAGGAGAATAACATGAAACAGGACAAGTTAATCATCGGTGGACATGAATTTGATTCAAGATTTATCTTAGGATCAGGAAAATATTCCTTAGATCTGATCAATGCGGCAGTGCAGAATGCAGGAGCACAGATCATTACATTAGCACTTCGAAGAACGAACACAAATGATACAGCTAATATTCTTGACTATATTCCAGAAGGTGTCACACTTCTTCCAAATACATCTGGAGCAAGAAATGCAGAAGAAGCAGTTCGTATTGCAAGACTTGCAAGAGAAGTAGGATGCGGAGATTTCGTTAAGATTGAAGTTATTCATGATTCTAAATATCTGCTTCCAGATAACTATGAAACGATCAAGGCAACAGAAATCCTTGCCAAAGAAGGATTTGTTGTTATGCCATATATGTATCCAGACTTAAATGCAGCCAGAGATCTTGTAAATGCTGGGGCAGCTGCAGTTATGCCTCTTGGGTCTCCAATTGGATCTAACAAAGGAATCTGTACGAAAGACTTTATCCAGATTTTGATCGATGAGATCGATCTTCCGATCATCGTAGATGCAGGAATTGGAAAACCATCTCAGGCATGTGAAGCAATGGAAATGGGTGCAGCAGCAGTGATGGCGAATACAGCAATTGCAACTGCAGGTGATATTCCAGCCATGGCAGAAGCATTTAAGAAAGCAATTGAGGCAGGAAGAAGCGCATATCTGGCAGGACTTGGAAGAGTCATTGAAAAAGGTTCTAGCGCATCATCACCATTAACAGGATTTTTGGAGGATTAATCATGAGTGTAAGAATTGATGAGAATACAGATCATATGAAATATACGGATGACATGGAAGCGATTGATTCAGATATCATGGACCGTGTCATCGCAGAGATGAACAGCTATGATGCAGACATTTATACAGCAAAAGATGTCAAAGAAGCATTGGCAGCAGAAACTTGTTCTGTTGATAATTTCAAAGCCTTATTATCGCCAGCGGCATTGCCGTTTTTGGAAGAAATCGCACAGAAAGCACAGAAAGAGACAAGAAAACATTTTGGAAACTCTGTAGCGATCTTTACTCCGTTATATATTGCAAACTACTGTGAAAATTATTGTGTTTACTGTGGATTTAATTGCCACAACAAGATCAAACGTGCACAGCTTAATGCAGAAGAGATTGAAAAAGAAATGCAGGCGATCGCAGAGACAGGATTGGAAGAAGTTTTGATCCTGACTGGAGAAAGCCCAAACAAATCAAGTGTTGAGTATATCGGGGAAGCATGTAAGATCGCAAAGAAATATTTTAAACTGATCGGTCTTGAAGTATATCCAATGGATTCTAAAGATTATGCATATCTGCATGAATGTGGGGCAGATTTTGTTACAGTCTTCCAGGAAACATATAATTCAGACAAATATAAGACACTGCATTTGGGTGGAAGAAAGAGAATCTTCCCATACCGTCTCAATGCTCAGGAACGCGCGATCATGGGTGGAATGAGAGGTGTCGGATTTGCTGCTCTCTTAGGATTGGATGATTTTAGAAAAGATGCACTGGCAACAGGAATGCATGCATATCTTTTACAGAAAAAATATCCACATGCAGAAATCGCATTTTCATGTCCTAGATTACGTCCGATCATTAATAACGATAAGATCAATCCAAAAGATGTTCATGAACCACAGCTTCTACAGATCATTTGTGCATATCGAATCTTTATGCCATTTGCAAGTATTACGATCTCAACACGTGAATGTGAAAGATTCCGTGACAACATCATTCAGATCGCAGCGACGAAGATTTCAGCAGGAGTAAATGTTGGAATCGGTGGACACAGTCAGGAAGAAGAAAAAGGTGATGAACAGTTCGAGATCAGTGATGGAAGATCAGTTGATGAGATTTATCAAATGATCGAGGACAATGGCATGCAGCCAGTTATGACAGATTATATTTATGTATAAGAAATAAAAAAAGTATATAGTATACATAATCCCGGATCAAAATAAAAGATCCGGGATTTTTATCCTAGGAAAATCCGATGGAATCCCCCTTCCTCTACAGGTGGGAGATGAATTGCATAAAAACAAAAAGAACACTTGTTCGATAGTACGGTCTATGGTATAATAGAACCATGACATTAATCATGTGCATGTAATGTTCTGT
>OLRE01000561.1_pt1 | contig 43899 bp, 46 predicted proteins | sample 1672461 | NCBI WGS metagenome assembly OLRE01 (sample SAMEA3136688, study PRJEB25190) | human gut metagenome | biome: human gut; feature: human-associated habitat; material: faeces | place: Austria | collected 2013
TCGGATTCATTCCAGCTTTCGCCATATTGGAACAATATGTATGCCTGCATACATGTGGACGTGTCAAGTATGGGACAAAAAAAGTATTTCTTTTTTCTTGCCGGAAAGTACCTGACCATTCCTATCAGGTACCCCAGCACTTTTATTATGTTCCACAAAATCGCTCTTGTCTAGAACATTTTATCTCTGTCCCAAAAATACATCATCAAAATTCCATTCAATTTCGATTTCCTCCTGGCTATGCACCTGGATAACCTTGATGATCTCCCGTAATTTCTCTGTATCGAATTTCTCCATGTTCAGAAATTCTTCCAGTTTCATTTCCTTCGCAGTATTGTCCTGCTCAAGCATCTTTGCATCACGTTCAGACTCTGCTATCTTTCGTCTGATTTCTTCCAGCTGTCTGCCTATCTTTTCCGCTTTCTGCTTGTACAATTCCCGGTCAATACGGTCATCTTTGTACTCATCATAAAGTTTCATTTTTTCAGAAGACAACTGGCGGCTCTGTTTCAATAATTCTGCAACATTCGTCTCCATATCTTTGCTCTGGTTCTTTGATTCAACAATCTTCCGGTTTTCCAGCATGGAAGATGCAAACTGATGAACAAGCTCCAGGATATGCTTTTCCATTGGCTCACGTCTGACCACCAAACTTCGACAGACATGATCACCGCTGGTACGCCCATCCGAACATTTCAGTAGATGCTCCGTTTCTCTTACCAGACAATGACCACAGTGTGCACACAGCATCAGTGCTGGCTGTTTCTTGTGTCTTGCCAGCGTATAATTGGTTCTTGTTTCTGCAACACCCCTGGATTTTTTCGGATGCAGTCTGTTCGCTTTTTCAAACAGTTCCCTGTCAACAATCGGATCATGGTGGTTTTCCAGTCTGATCCAGTCAGACTCGTCATTAAGAACCGCTTTATGACCGGTGTGCATACTGCAGCGTGTTTTACCCCATATCCGGGTTCCAATATAAATCTCATCCCGGATGATTGCAGATACTGTGGTTGGATTCCAGCGTTTTTTCATGATGGTATCAAATCGTCGGAACTGAACCTGCTCTCCTCTTGACATTTTCTGCTCATCACAGGTGGCAATTTCCTGTTTGTTCAGTTCCCTTGTGATCTCTGCAAAGCTCATACCTTCTGCAGCCATCTGGAAGATCATCTTCACCACTTTAGCCGCATCTGGATCAACTTCCAGCCTTCCATCTTTGCCCTTTCTATAACCATATCTGGCATTTACCGGAAGCCTTGTACCGTTTTTCATTCTGGTCTGCATTGCGGATGAGATTTTTTTCGACAAATCCAGGCTATACATGTTATAAACCAGATTCTTGAAAGCCACATTCATACCGCCGGTCATCCCAGAGCTGGCTTCACTGTCATAACTGTCATTAATGGAAATAAACCGAATCTGAAGAAGCGGGAAAATATATTCAATATAAAATCCCACTTCCAGATAGTCCCTGCCAAACCTGGAAAAATCTTTCACAACTACACAGCCTATCTGTCCGCTTTTCATATCCTCCTGCAGCTGTTGAAAACCATTGCGTTTGAAATGGGTGCCGCTGACACCGTCATCCACATATTCCAGGATATCTGCCCCATCCACGCCAAGCTGATCGATCACAAACGATTTCAACAGGATCCTCTGAGAAGTCACACTGTCACTTTCCAGTTTGGTTCTGCCATCCACATTCCCATCTTCCATAGATAAACGGATATAGACAGCTGTTTTCCTATTTTCTGTCATCTTGACTGTGCCTCCTTCTCTTTCATTATCTTTTGCAATTCAGCGAACTGGTCATCATATACCAGTTTGATCTCATAATCATACTTACCATGGATAATAATGGAATCCACAAAGGCTTCCACCATTTCTTTTGTCAGCTTCCGCTTAGACATATAAGTATGTATCACTTTCCCCCATCCTTCTTCGATATGATAATCTTTGGAATACCGTACCTGCGCCGTCAATACTGCATCCAGACGTCTCTTGATGTTTTCTATTTTATTGGAATAGATACGGGAAAACTGCATGTACTCTTCTTCTGTAATCAGGCGTTCCGAATAATATTAAAATCTTCCCCATTAAAGTAACTGATAAAAAAGCACTGGACTATATTATGAATCCGGACAAAACTGAAGAGAAATTATTGATTTCCAGTTTCGCCTGTTCCCCTGAATCTGCTGATCTGGAGTTTGCTTTCACCAGAGAAGAAGGTAAAAAAAATGTGATGGACAAAGGCAACAATCTGGCATTTCATTTAATTCAATCTTTTAAGCCTAGAGAAGTTGATGCTGAAACCGCACATAAGCTCGGCAAAGAATTTGCCGACAAAGTACTAAAAGGAAAATATGAATATGTCATCAGTACCCACGTTGACCAGGATCATATTCATAACCATATCATTTTTAATGCTACCAGCTTTGTTGACCATCATAAATATGTCTCCAACAAACGCAGCTATCATAAAATCTGCCGGATCAGCAACCGTATTTGTCAGGAAAACGGTCTTGTCACCAGTATGCCAACCGGCGAAAAAGGAAAATCTTATAAAGAAAATATGGAATACCATCGTGGAAACAGCTGGAAAGCAAAGCTAAAAGTTGCTGTAGATAAAGCGATCTGGTCATCCATCAACTATGATGAATTTCTTCAAAAAATGGAGCTTGCCGGATATGAGATCCGTCAGGGAAAGAACCTGGCTTTCCGGGCACCGGAACAAATAAACTTTACAAATATGAAATCTCTGGGTAGCTATTATACGGAAGAAAATGTATTACTCCGCCTTGAGAAAAACCGGCATAAAACAAAATCTCCACGTAACGTCTCCAGAGAAGTACGGCTTTTTATCAATATCTCATCTTATGTAAGTACAGGCAATCGTGCCGGATTTGAACGGTGGGCACAACTCAATAATCTGAAAGAAGCAGCCCGGACCTTCAACTATCTATCCGAAAACAATTTGCTGAATTACGAAGACTTTAGGCAGCATATTGCTGATATTGATAATTCTATTATTGCTACGGAACAGCGAATTTCTGAATTAATCTCTGAAATATCCCATCAGGAACTTATTCAGAAGCATTGTTCGTCCTATCGTACCTGCAGAAAAATCATTGAAGATGCAAAAACAGCACCGGATCCTCAGAAATATAAAGCTGCTCACCAGTCGGAATACAAACTGCATGATTCCTTAAAACAGCAATTACAGGAGCTGGGCATTACAAAATTACCTTCCCCAGAGAGGCTGCAGAAAAAAATTGACAATCTAAGAAATGAACGTTCCTCTGCTGTCAAGGAAAAGCAAGATTTAGAAAAAAGGCACTCAACATTAAATACCATAACTGCCAATTTCAACACCTTGCTATCCAATGACGCACATTTCAAAGATATTACTGAACGCCGACAAAAGGAACATGATTTATAATAATCTCCATATGTAATGAGCTAAGGTCAAATACACTGTACATCACTGACCCTAGCTCATTTTTTACTCTTCATCAATTTCAAAGACTTTCCGGTATTTCTTTCTTTGGCTTTCTAATGGCATCTGATCACAAAACTCTTGCAGCCATTCGTCGCATATAGACACCATTTCTTCTACAGGAAAATCATACTCCCCATATCCTATATCCCAATCGCAATCTTTACTTCGTTCTCCATACTCTACCAGCAACTCCGGAAACATTTCCATGGAGAAATAAATCGAATACTCGCTCAATCCCAACGCATCAAACAAGTACATAAATTTATTAAAATCCCCGACTGTCATCGGAATTCTTTTCTTGATTTTATCTCTATAGTTATCTCCACACAATCGCAAGAATTTGTTTTCCTGAGAAATAATATCTTTTGTTTTTTTCATCGGCTCTCTTCACTCCCGCTATCCATTTTATCCTCTGGTGCATATATAGCCATTATACTGCTACTGTCATCATCGTGATCAATATGTATCCAATAATCTCTTATCCAATACCCCGTGTGGCTTTTCCCCAATGTATACAGTTCATTTGTTTGAAAATCCACAATACATACTTCCGGAAATCTACCCTTGGAATCGCTCCATTCCATTTCATCCTGATACATGGAAAGGACTTTATTCAGACAATACTGGCACAAGTATTTTTTTATCACTTCAAAATCCGGTATACTCTTTTCTCCGTAATTCACTTTACCCTCAAAAATCCCATGGTTGGGCATCCCATTGATCTGGAAACTGCACTCTTCCTCTCCATGTGAAGATGACGTAATACTTAATCCCCCATCACTGATGATTTCCGTACCATCATCAGAATATTCACGAGTATCTAATGTTGATATTTCCATTGTATTCAAACATACTAAACCCAACATTCCCGATTTTCTGTAATATGGCATCAAGCTTCTTTCATTATTTCCGCAAATGCAGCACTCTTTCTGGCTAATTTCAGATTTTACATCCGGAATTTGAAAATTATTCTCTGCTTTTGTTGTTACCGCATTCAATTTATGTACGCATCCCGTACAAAGCAGTGCAATCACAATTGCACCAAGTATTCCTTTTTTCTTCATTCCTACCTTCTCCAACACACAAAAAAAGAACAGTCCAATTTCTTCTTGAACTGCTCTTATTTCTTTAAACTCCTCATAAGAGATAAAACGATTTCTCTTTCTTTTCCTTCCAATCCATCCCATATATCCAATAACTCTGTCTGATCAGATGTCAAATCTAATTTGCCACTGTCTCCTGCAAAAAACTGAGCTAACGATATTCCAAATGCATCACATATTTTCTCAAGCGTTGGAATCGTCGGAATGCTGTCTCTGGACATTATATTTCCTAATGCTGTCTGCGACATTCCCGTAAGCTGTGAGAGTCGATATTTAGAATACCCACGTTTTCTGCATAATTCAGAGATCCTTTTTGGAATATACTCTTCTATACGCAAGTATTTTACACCTCTTCTCTGACCTATTTTTACATACATTGTAATCATAAATCAGCGAAAAGATTAGAACCATACTGCTTATCTAAATACTCTAGTATACTTGAGTAATGGGGTAAAAAAAAGAAAAGCAGCTCTTAATGCCTATTCAATTGTATTTTTTATCAAGTCCATCTTCTTTAAGAAAGTAATGGCATCTTCAATACCAGCCATATAAGAAATATCCGCATAGCGACAATCTACTGTTTGTAAGCAGGCGATATAATCATTGATTATCATTCTGTCATGCTTCGGCAAATCAAGATCCATAAATCTCTTTGTCAATTCATCCAGATCTTTCTCATCCTGTTGGAATATCTCATCTTCTGCACAAATCTTGTTTCTGGTTGCATCAATAGCTTCCGCTATTGTTTGGTTCAATACTTCTCTCGCAAGCAAATCCATTCTTTTTCATCCTCCTGTACTATGACAATCATCAATTTGGTGATTAAATTGTACAAAGATATGAACTCAATGTCAAATGGCAATGAATGACATGATTCGCCGGATTTCGACAAACATTTCTCTTATTTATCAAATTCTCTTTTCCGTTTACATATTTCCCTATACTCATCCCTTATCAGAGCATATGACAATAAATTTTCCACCAGAGTCATTATTTCAGGCGTATCCATATACAATAATTCATTATTATGTACCGTTCCCAGTTCTATTTTCTCATTTTTAATAATAACAGGATATAGATTTTCAAGCAATTCTTTTAGTTCTGAAGACTTACCGCTTCCAATTTTTCCAACAGCAATTCTTCCATTATGGTAAAAATGATATTCTTCTCCAATCTGAACAATATTTTTATCGACAGAATATTGCAATGCATTATCCGGTCTATGATTATCCTGATTTACGGAAACCGTTAAAATTGTAGATGTTCCATAATCAAAAAAACTTAAATTCATAAAAAAAGTCTTTTCGTGATATTTTACCAGAAATGATCTGTATGCCCCCTGATACGTTCCACCGGATGCATTTCCACATGATAACATTCTAATACCATAATCCTTAAGCAACGTGAAAATCTTATACTCCCTCTCCGGCAGACTATGACTGGTATCAAGAAAGCATTCCCACAGATTTGTCAAAAATGACCTCATTGATACCGGAGTATCCGGATTAAATTCATAACCGCAATAATAATCCCTATTGTTCTCCAACTCATCATACGAAAAACGGGGTTTTGGAGGCTCCACCAGCAGCACATCCCCTTCTCCTTTTAACATGGTTTCATATTCCGGAAATGATTTCAGCTCTATGTACTGATTGCTCTCTTCACTATACCTTGCAACAATCATATCTATACCGTTTGTAACCGCAATATAATCTGCCCCAAGGCAATCTGCATAATCACATACTTGCTGAATTTCTGCATCACCCAGCATAATTTCTGGTGCTTTACACTCAACAATTGCTAATGGCGAAATTACATCTTTGCTTTTTGTATATCTGTCAATTACCAAATCCGCACGTCTTATGCTGTCCACACCATACTTTGATAAAAGCATTTCCACCTGCAGCATATTAGATGGCACATGAATCACCTTTAACAAAAATTGTATTATCTCCTGCCGGATCTCTTCTTCCGGGGTTTTCAATATCATTTTGTCACGCACCGGATCCAAGAAATATTCTTTCCCGTCAGACACGCAAATGTCCGGTAATTTCAAATTTTTCAGCTGTTCTTTAATCTCATACATATCTTGTTCCTTTATGAATAACAAATACACATATTGATCTGTTATTTGTTTTAACCTATGCATTCACCATAGTCTGACGTTTCTGGGCTTCCAATATAGTATTTCTCATCTCATCTTCAATTTCAATCTTTATAGTTTCTATCCCAAATTGGCGGATAATTTCTGCCAGAACAGATTTTCCATTTAATTTCTTCCACTCTATCTCAGGTAGTGTCAAAAACTACCTGTTTTTTTGTTCCAAAATTCAATAAAAACCTTGATTTTATGGGAGAATGCAAATAAAAAGAGCATTGACCTCCCTTTTTCTGGTATAATGTCCTCGACCAAAATTCCAAAACACCAAAGGAGACAATGCTCATGGACATTATACAATACTTACTTTCTGTTATTCAATATCTTTATCAGCAGAATTGCTGGCTGATTACTTTTATCTGCAAATATATTCCACTGAAACAGTGGGCTTTTGACGATTCTCATTCCCCAAAGTACCAGAAACTCAAAACAGACGAACTTCCCAAAATCGAAATCCATCACAACGACTGGGACTGGTAGCTCCTGATCCCCTACTATGAATTCAAGTATCACAAGAAGATCAAACCCGTCTCACGCCGCAAAGAATGTGATATCTCCGAGGACTGCAAGTGTCCCTGCTGTAATGCCCCTCAACCTTATCTCTACCGCAACAACGGCAGGAAAGGTCAGATCAAATGCAAGGTCTGCGACACAAACTTTTCACCGGCTGATAACCGTTTCTCTAAAGAGTACACCTTACGCTGCCCCCACTGTGGAAATGCTCTGGTACATAAAAAAGATAGGAAACACTTTATCCTCCACAAATGCGTGAATCCCAAATGCCCTTACTATCTCCACAATCTTAAAAAAGTAGATAAGGAACATCTTGAAAAAGCTTATGGCAAGAACGAATACAAGCTACACTACATCTACCGTGAATTCACCGTGGATTTCTTTAAAATGGATCTGGATTCCCTCCCGAAAAACGCTTCTTCCCTGAAGTTCAACAAGTTCGATTCCCACGTGATGTCACTGTGCCTGACTCTTCACGTTAACCTCGGGCTCTCCCTGCGGAAAACCTCCCAGGCTTTGAAGGATCTTTATAACATCCGGATCTCACACCAGCAAATCGCCAACTACTGTAAAACTGCTGCTATCTGTGTAAAACCTTTCGTGGACAACTATGACTATCATGCCGGCAGCACTTTCACTGCTGATGAAACCTATATCAAGATCCGTGGTATCAAAACTTATATCTGGTTCATTATGGATGCTGCGAAGCGCTCCATCATCGGTTACCAAGTCTCTGACAACCGCGGCGTCGGTCCCTGTATCATGGCAATGCGCATGGCTTTCCGACATTTCAAAGAGCTTCCAAAAAACTTCCGCTTTATCGCAGACGGTTACAGTGCCTATCCACTGGCTGCCCAGCAGTTCTTCCATGAATTTGGTGATGCCTTCAAGTTCTGCATTACCCAGGTGATTGGGCTTACCAACGACGATGCGGTTTCCAAAGAGTTCCGTCCATTCAAGCAGATGATCGAGCGCCTGAACCGAACCTATAAAGCGTCCTACCGGAAAACAAACGGATTTGACAACATCGACGGTGCCAACTATGACCTTGCTCTGTGGGTTGCATACTATAACTTTCTGCGTCCTCACAAACACAACAACTATAAAGTCCTGAACACAGTAGAAATGCTGGAAGGCGCTGACAATATGCCCGGAAAATGGCAACTGCTGATCTTCCTTGGTCAACAGACAATTCTAAATCTCCAGAAACAGAAAAATGCATAAATGGAGCGGAACCGTTGTCAGGAGGACCGTGGAATACCGGAGCACGAAGTGCGAGGATATGCCGCGAAAGCCTCTTGACATAAGGTTCACGGATTATCCTGTTTAGCAGAAAAGGGGCAAGTGCGCTCTTTTCCTGCCTTCCGGCGAGGACAGGTCCGGGCAGAGCCCGGAATCGGGTCAAGGGACTGGTCCCTTGCAGGTTCTTAGGGCAGCGCCCTGAGCCCCCGGAGGGCCTTCCGTCTTATATATTTGCAATTTTCAAGGTTCGTTTGAGCCTGTTTTTTTCGGCCCAGTTTTTCATAGATTACTTGACACTACCCGGTATAATTGCCGGAGCAAAAGTTTCTTTTGCCCCCAGACACGGAAGATCCTCTTACTTTTCTCTATCCTCCGCATCCAAATATCTCATCAGCTTTCGCTGTGAAATTCTCTTGAATCAGCTTATAGATTATTCAACTCTTTTACTCTGTGACATGCCACAAAATGATCTGGTTTTACTTCCACAAGTTCCGGCGTTGCCTCGCGGCATGCATCTGTCGCGTAGCGGCATCTTGCCGCAAACCGGCATCCAGGCTTTGGATTGATCGGGCTCGGGATCTCTCCCTCGATCGGAATCCTTTTCTTTTTCTTTTCTTCATCCGGATCCGGAATCGGAATCGCTGACATCAGTGCCTTCGTATACGGATGAAGCGGCTCAGAGTAGAGTTCATCACTTGACGCAAATTCCACCATATTTCCAAGATACATAACACCTACACGGTCAGAGATATGTTTTACCATGGAAAGATCGTGTGCGATAAATAAATAAGTAAGGTTCTTTTTCTTCTGAAGTTCGATCAGAAGGTTAACCACCTGTGCCTGAATGGAAACATCCAAAGCAGAAATCGGCTCATCACAGACAATGAATTCCGGTTCTACTGCAAGTGCTCTTGCAATTCCAATACGCTGTCTCTGTCCACCTGAAAACTCGTGTGGAAAACGAAGCGCATGTTCCTTGTTTAGTCCAACCAGTTCCAACAGTTCATGAATCTTCTGCTTACGTTCTTCTCCTTTATAAAGACCATGAATATCAATTCCTTCACCAATAATATCTTCAACCGTCATACGCGGATTCAAGGAAGAATATGGATCCTGGAAAATGATCTGTGCGCGCTTTGTAAATTCCTTTTTCTCTTTACGATTTAGGCTGTGGATATCAGTTCCATCAAAGATAACCTGTCCGCCTGTTGCTTCATAAAGCCCCATAACCGTCTTGCCGCAAGTTGTCTTACCACATCCGGACTCACCTACCAGTCCCAGCGTTTCCCCTTTATAAATCTTAAAATTGACGCCATCCACTGCCTTCAGTGTCGCATGCTTTCCAACCTGAAAATATTTCTTTAAGTCTTTTACTTCAATCAGTACTTCTTTTTCTGCCATCTATTTCACGCTCCTTCTGATCATACCTTCCGGAAGACCGGAAACATCTGCTTTCGGGTGATGCAGCCAGCAGGAACATTCCTGTGAATCATTGAATCGTGTAATATCCGGATATTTCTGACGACATACGCTCATTCCATATTCACATCTCGGTGCAAAAGAACATCCCACCGGCGGATTGATCAAATCCGGCGGAGTTCCTTTCAGAGAATACAGAGTTGCTTTGTTATTTGTATGAATCTTTGGCACAGAATTCAAAAGAGCTCTTGTTAACAATTTAAAGGGTAGCTTATCACTGCTTTTTTTCACAAACTGCACACAAAAACAGTGTGGATTTTGTGCATTTTATCTTATATACGCAAAATCCACACTGTTCTGTTTTTGTTTTATAGCGATAAAAACTGCAAAAGCATCTCTATCTTGAGTCTGGAAATCCGATCTTCCAATTCCACATCCAACAGTTCCTTGATCTTGGCAATTCTCTTGCGGATCGTATTGATGTGTACATACATTTTCTCTGCTGTAATGCTAAAGTTCATGTTATTTTCCAGATAAATCTTCAAAGTCTTCAAAAGTTCTCTGTTCTTCTCATCTTCCATAAGGATCCGGTACTGGCTCAGCATTTCCTCCAGTTCCTCTTCTTCAATATCGATCCATGCATATGGCCCCAGCATCTCATAATCCCAGATCTGTTTTTCTGCGAACAGCTTCCTGCCCATCGTCATCACTTTCTGGCATTTCTGCACACTCTTCTTCAGCGACAGCAGATCCACAGAATCACGGCATATCGCAAATTCCAGCTCCATATTGCTGCATTTTTCTCTGACCTTAAGCCGGAACTCTTCCAAGACATTCTCCAAATATTTCAGACTGCACATATCTTTTTCCTGTGTATCCCAGAGAATCATTCCATTGTTCTCATCCAAAAACGCAAATCTCCCAAATTTAGATACCGAGCTGTCCTGAAAAGCTCTCACAAAATTCTTACGTTCGTCTCTGGCATTAACAGCTGCATCTTTCGTCTGGGCAAACATCATACAGATATATTTCTTCGACATGGAAATGCCATGCTGGCTTGCCTGATAGATCAACCGGTCCTTGTCTTTCTCATCATAATTCAGAGCATACAAAATAAAGTTCTCAAATCCGATATTTCCGACACTTTGTGCAACCATGATCTGTTCGTACACCGATTGAAGTTCCAGGAACGCAATCCGAATCGAATACTCATCGCAATAATCTATAAATTCCTTTGACTCCATGACAACAAAGTAAGCCTGCACCACTTCATTCATGACAATGGGAATCAGAATCCAGCTGATCCTTGGACCATCCGGGCTTTGCGGATCGATCAAACGGTATCTCATCATATTAATATGTTCACAGAGAATATGTCTTGTGTGTTCCATGGAAGGATTCCAGTAATCCTCATCCTTCAAATGGAAATCATCCGATATTCTTCTGAAGTTTGCAGAACTGTAATACGCCTTTTCTTCGCTGATATCATAGAGAAAAGCCGGGAAATGCATCTCCAACTCTACAGCCTGAAGAATTTTTTTGATTTTCCTTTCTTTAAAATCCAGATTAGACAGCTGAAACACACTGTCATTCTGAATTCTGAATTCGGAATCTTCGAAATGCCTGGTTCATCACAGTCACATTAATCTGATTAATGACATCCATGAACGCAATTTCAAATGGCATGCTGATGAGCGGTACATCGTGTTTCTCAAACAATTCGATCACATGCTCCGGAATCTCATCCATGTATCGCGCCCTCTTAATCATAAGTCCGGCTGTACGCTGCATGATCCTGTTCTTAAATCCGTCATCCAAACAGTGAGGCTCCTTCGAAAGCGCATATCCCGACGTCATCGAAAGTTCTTTTCCCTTAGCCCATCGAAAGGCATCCGGAGAATCCATAACTGCGATTCCCTGCACTTCTTTAGACAATCCATTCTTTCCGGCCACCACATGAAAATCTTTAAAAAAATCCAAGGCCAACAGTTGATACAATGCTATTCCCATATTTCTTTCCACCTTTTGTAAAACAAGCCAATCCAATTGTATCCAAATTTAAAACAAGTGTAACATTCGCCTTGACTTGATGTCAAGAATACGATTGTTACACTTATTTATGATTCATGATTTCTCCGGACTAGCCTTCATACATCGGAGTATATTCATCCTTCTTTTCTTCAAACTCTTTCAAGATATCTTCCCGAACTTCCGGCTTATTATAGAGATCATATGCAATTCCGGCAATAACCTGCGCAGCACACAGCGCTCCTTTCTCTCCAAGGGAACTACCGGCTGCAGCTGCCGACTGCCAGGTATGCGGAGCCACACCCGCCGGCCAACAGGATGTCGATATCGCACACATCGGCATCATATGACTGACATCTCCGCTGTCGGAAGATGCAGTAAGCGGATTGATCTCATACAGATTGCGCGAATTCAATTTCCACACCATCGGCTTTCCTTCTGTCTCATACAACTTCTGCGCTTTCTCTTTGTCTGCGTCGGAAACGGATTCAAGGAGTCGATTGGCGAATGCCATTTCTTCTTCGTCAAATACAGGCAGTTCTGCCTCTTTCAGATTTTCATAAGCCAGATCTCCAAACGCATGATTTTCCTGCATTTCACAGCATCCATAATCCACTTTCATTTCCACCTGGGTTTCTGTCATAAGTGCTGCGCCTTCCGCCACTTTTCCAACTCTTGCAAGAATCTCTTTTACGTCGGAAATGTACGGTGCTCTCACGAAGTACCATGAACCCGCTCTCGGCGGAACGATATTTGGAGCAAATCCACCGCTGTCTGTGGTGTAATGAATTCGTGCTTTGGATGTCACATGCTCTCTTAAATAGTTCACACCTACATTCATAAGTTCCACTGCATCCAGCGCACTTCTTCCAAGCTCCGGTGCAAATGCCGCATGAGAACTTCTGCCTTTAAATTCAAAATGTGCAGATGCACTTGCCAGATATCCATTGTCATAGACCATGTTCGCACTCATCGGATGCCAGCTGATCGCAAAATCACATCCGTCAAACATATGATAATATGCCATTTTCACTTTTCCACAGAGAAGTTCTTCTTCCGGACATCCGTAAAAACGTACCGTTCCACTTATTCCTTCCGCTTCCAGATAACGTTTTACTGCGATCGCACCGACTGCTGCCGCGGAACCGAGCAGGTTATGCCCACATCCGTGTCCCGGTGCACCCGCTTTAACCGGTTCCTTTTTGTCCGTCACTTTCTGTGAAAGTCCGGGAAGCGCATCATATTCCCCTAAAATTGCAATCACCGGTTTTCCGGAGCCGTACTCTGCACAAAATGCATGCTCCAGATGCTCTTCATTTATAATATGAAATCCTTCTGCATCCAAAAGCCTGCGGAAATAATCTGCCGAAGCTTTCTCATTGCCACCCACTTCCGGATTTTCCCAGATTGTTCTGCAGGAGGTCTGAAGAAGAGACTCCATTTTCTTCACCTCAAGATGAAGATCTTTCTTTTCCATTTTCATTTCACCCTCTCCAATACAATTCTAAAATCTTACGCTTTCTTCTTTGTATTATTTGACATGGTAGCAAATCCAACTGCAATACTGATAAATACACAGCCCAGAGTTCCAAGCCAGTTAGAAGCGCCCGGAAGCCAGTTGAAAAGACCGATACCAATTGCAAAGTAAAGTGCAAATGCGATGACAAGCATAATCAGGCTATGTTTCACCATCTTTATACCAAACTGAACCATAAGTGCACCAAAAAGTGCCGGAAGCAGATAATTAAGTGCCGTCTTAACAGTAGCAGGAAGCATAGACAATACGCTTGTTCCAAGAATGGCTCCGATTGTAAGAACAGATACATTAATAATAATAGAAACAGCCATACCTAAAGTTGCAATAATAGATCCCTGCTCGGTACCCGGTTCAACATCCGCTGCCACCTGTGCCATACTTGCACACGGTACACGCATGTTTGAAATATTACCGGAAAGGAATGCCATGTAGGTTCCTGCGGTTCCAAGTACCGGATAATAAGAAATCGGCTCTACAAACCACAGAACTCCAAATGCGCTGACACCGCTGATAAATGCGGTCAGGAGCGCTGCCGGTTTTGGAAGGATTCCGTAAACAACTGCAAGTGCGATTGCCGGTGAAAAAGCTAATATAACTCCCAGCACGCCGGTAAGCTTACCTATTTTATTTACCTTAGGCATATATTCGTCTTTATAGAAATTATTGCTCATCTTATCTTCCTCCTTAAACCAGTGCAGTGATGATCATTGCACCCAGAATCGTAATTGTCAGGGCCCATTCTTTCAGCCATCCGATATTTTTCTTATTGGCAACGGTATTCAGTACAAACATGATAACTGCTCCGAGAATACATGCCAGCATATTATGCCATGCAGAGGACATTGCTGCTTCTTCTGCTTTTAATACCATTGAATAGAACGGTTTGGAAATATGGCTTGCAACCATGGCTGCAAACACACCGATAATCGCGCAGTTTGCGATGGTTGAAAGTGTACCTGAGTTACCTTTGGAAAGCTTGTGCTCAATCTTATCCATCTTGTTTGCTGAGAAAGTTGAGAAAATTACCCAGCCGACAGAGCAGAGAACCATGGTCCATACTGCCATGGCAAGAGCTTCCTCAGTCATTGGATCTGTACCAAGCGTTACACCTACTGCTGAAGTACCAAGTCCTGCTGCGATAGATTCAAACATAACAGAACCAATCATAGCAAGGCGCATCCAGCCTACCGGTCCTCCTACCGTTACTAATAATGAAAGCATTCCGCTGAGTACCACGATGGATGGACCAATTGATGTGATGGCACTGCTCTTCATTGCCTTCTTCATCTTGTCCTCACCAAGTCCCATCTTCTTTCCTGCACCGTACGCCCCTCTCGCAAAAAGAACAGCCTGAATCACTACGAGTACTACCGGAATACCACAGGCTATCCACATTGGGATTCCATTTGCAATCTGCATTACATCCATTTTTGTCTCCTCCTTCTAATAACTTTTATCTATAAGTTCTATTGATAATCATAATGTTTTTATTTCCTGATAAAAATAAAGAAAATTTCACTTTTCTTTAACTTTCCTCTAACAGTGAACATTTTTTCACTTTTTCATTCAAGTACTGTGAAAAAGTGTACATTAAAAAATATTTATACCATTTTAGAAAATATATTTCTTACACTTTGATAAATAAAAAGGTATTCTATTATAAAGAACACGATAGCTGTTCAGACCCAGGCAGTATCTTCGAGGCTGGCTCTGAGCAGAAAAAGGAGGTCTATATGAAAAATCAGATTATGCTGGAAGCTGAAAAGATCAAAGACGAGATGATTGCATGGAGACGCGAACTTCATCAAATTCCGGAACTTGGTCTTACTCTTCCGAAAACGGTAAATTTTGTCACAAAGAAACTGGATGAAATGGGAATTGAATATACGGTCTATGAAGAAAGTTCCAATATTGTTGCCACGATTGGGCACGGAGACACATGCTATATGATCCGCGGCGATATGGATGCCCTTCCCATAGAAGAAAAATCCTGCGAATCATTCGCTTCTACAAACGGATGCATGCACGCCTGCGGACATGATATGCACACGGCAATGATGCTTGGTGCCGCAAAACTGATCAAGGCACATGAATCTGAATTAAACGGTGTTGCAAAGCTTCTGTTCCAGTCAGCAGAAGAAATCTTTGCCGGAGCAAAGGCAGCCATTGCAGGCGGTGTCATGGAGAACCCACATGTTGATTCCGCGCTGGCTCTTCATGTATTTTCTCAGAAACCTCTGGGAACACTTGGCGGCCACAAGGTTCCTGCCGCCGGTGTTTACGGTTTCCGGATCAAACTGACCGGGCAGGGCGTACACGGCTCCTCACCGGAGCACGGTGTCGATCCGATCAATACGGCAATCCATATCCATCTGGGACTGCAGGAACTGATGTCCAGAGAAGTTTCCGGATTTGATGAGGTCGCTTTGACCATCGGCAAATTCCACGCAGGAAGTGCTGCCAATATTATCCCGGAAACAGCAGAACTGGAAGGCACACTCCGCGTATTCGATCCGGTACTTCGTGAGAGAATGATCCAGAGGATTCATACCATCACGCAGAATATCGCCGAGGCATATCGCACCAAGGCTGAGATTGAAGTCCTCAGTGATGTACCGCCTCTTGTATGTGACGAACAGGAAAATGCATGGAGCCGGGACGTGATCCATGAAGTCGATGATTCTCTTATCGTAGATGAATTCCACGCAATGGGATCGGAAGATTTCGCTTGTATCTCCGAACTGGTACCGGCAACTTTCTATATGGTGGGAGCCGGTGTGGAAAATCCGGACGAAAGACTGCCTCAGCATAATCCGAAGATCCGCTTTAATGAAGATGTTCTTCCGATCGGAGCCGCTATCTATACAACAGCCGTATTAAAAAAATTAAGTAGATAAGTCATATTTGAATACACAACCAGAGTCCTGCCAAATGCCTCCCTTCTCAACGATCAGGCATTTCACAGGACTCCTCCTCTTTTATTTATTCTGTTTTTTTCTGGATACTTCTGCCGCACCTATAATTCCGGCACCACTTACAAACAACAGAATCATCCACGGCATAACTGCATTCGTGTCTCCTGTCTTTACAGAGCCATTGCCCTTTCCGTTTATCTTATCAGACGGTTTTGCATCACCCTGGTTACCAGTATTATTATTACCAGCATTATCTTTATTGTCGGAATTGTTTTTTTCCTCAACAATTTTAGCCAGCATTTCTGATACATCTGATTTTACAGAGCGTAATGTATCCATTTCTTCTTCTGACAGACTTCCTGACGCAATTAATGCATCAATTTCAGTTGCCAGACGTACGATAGCTTCCTTATCTGCAGAGGTTACAGTCTTTCCTTTATATTCTTTAACTGTTTCTTCAATCTGCTGAATCTTGTTTTCTATGGTCATTGAATGAATCGTAGTATCCAGTTCCATCTTAAGACCTATTGTATCACGGCGTTCACGAAGTACATCAATTGTACTAAGGTTATCTACCGGAGCATCATCCATTGATACGATCGGAGTCAAATTCTCAAATACAGATCCTTCCAATGTTGCGCAGTATTCATTTACACAAACATTATATGTCTTCGTATTATCGTTAATATCAATGTATTGGCCATCATCTGCGATGATAGAAGTTACTTTAATACCTCCATCCACAACTTTGTAAGTTATGGTGATACCCGAAAACTGATCGCCATAGTTCGAATCATTGTAGCCGCCGTCAATACCGATTTCCGGATTTAATCCTGTTAAAGCATTTTCCAGCTGTTTCGCCATCTGCCGGCCTGTAATTGTATACGTCAGGATGCGGTTGCCGAACGGAGAAATTGTATAGATATCAGCAACTGTAATATCTCTAGTCGTCTTCCCATCTTCTATTTCAAGATCTGCGCGGATTCCCCCACGGTTTGTAAATGCAACGATTGTCTTTTGATCTTTCGTTACAGCCAGCATCAAATCTGCAATCCAGTTACCGGCAATTGATGTTGTAGCATTTTCAGGATCGATGCAACTTCCAGTGATGCTCTGGTCAACAGTACACAGAACCTCATACATCTCATCTTTTACTTCATCCCATGCGGCCTGACTGATTTTTACAACCCCAGGATCCAATGCCGTATTGGTTCCATCTTTATAATAGAGATTTTCACAAAGGCTCTTATCGTAAGCAGTATCTACATAAGTAGGTGTAACTACATCAACTTCGCCTTCCGGGCTAATCTTGATCTCAGTTGTAGAATATCCATATGCATAACGGTATCCCTGCATGTAGTCAATACCTGTTACTTCAGAAGTTCCGTTCGTTCTCTGATGAGTATGTCCTCCCGCTACCAGATCAACAACTTCAGGATCCATGGCATCTGCAATCGGAACCGGATCAGCATGTGCCAGAATGATTATGATGTCTGCATCTTCATTCTCTTTTACATCTGCAGCTAATTCTTTCAGCTCATCCATATCATCGTCGATTTCATATGGAGCGATTTTAGAAGCCTTGATATCAGCTCTGTAGTCATCAGCCCATCCGATAATTGCCACTTTATACCCCGCTTTGTCTACGATCGTGTAATCCTGTGTGAAGTTAACACGAGCATCCGTTCCTGCGTAGTACAGGTTACTCATTAATACAGGTATATCGGAATCACCTTTAAACTCACCGATTTCATAAGGTGCCATAGTACCTTCAGCATCGGCTGCGTATGTTGTTACATCCCAATCAAATTCGTGATTTCCAAGCCCTACTGCATCATATCCCATCTCGTCATATGCTGCACGTAGTGCTGCACCATAGGTTAGATTGGAGTGTGGTGTACCCTGATAAATATCACCGCTGTCCAAAAGCAGGACATCGTCATAAGCTTCGTCCTGTTTCTTCCGAAAAAACTATTTGCACATCTTAAGTCAGATGTTGCTCACAATCGCAGTAATCAATGCTTTAAACTGCGCAGCCACGCGGTCCGCCGTCTCCTGAACCTCTTTGTGATCAAGCTGTTTCGTTGACATACCTGCTGCTAAATTCGTGATACAAGAGATACCGCACACTTCCATTCCCATATGACGGGCAGCCATTGCCTCGCATGCCGTACTCATTCCCACGGCATCTGCTCCCCAGCTCCTGCACATCCGAATCTCTGCCGGTGTCTCATAGGCCGGCCCGGTGAGCTGTGCATAAACGCCTTCCCGAAGCGAAATTCCAAGTTTCTCCGCCTCTTCCCTGATGATTTCACGGATTCGCAGGCTGTATACCTCACTCATATCCGGGAATCGCGCTCCAAGTTCATCAATATTCGGTCCGATCAGCGGACTCGGAACCGCTGTCGTAATATGATCGGTGATCATCATGAAATCTCCCGGCTTATAGTCAAAGTTCACTCCACCTGCCGCATTGGTAAGAATCAACTTCTTCGCTCCCATCATCCCCATCAATCGGGTCGGAAGCACCACATCAGACATCGGATATCCTTCATAATAATGGACGCGTCCCTGCATGACAACGACCGGAACCTCACCCACATATCCAAACACAAATCTTCCTTTATGCCCCGCCACCGTTGATACCGGAAACCCTTCAATCTCTGTATAATCTACGGTTTGTTCTATCTGAATTCCATCTGCGTAATCGCCAAGCCCCGAGCCGAGGATCAGCGCCACCTCCGGCTGAAAATCCGTTTTTGTTCTTACACTTTTTAAGCACATTTCCAGTTTTTTGTAAATGTCATTCATCGCAAGCCTCCTTCTCCTAAATCAATTTTCTCTGAAACGATTTTCTTTAATCCTTCATACTGTTCTTTGCTGATCAGGATCTGATTGCCCTCCTTCGTGATCAGCCCTTCTTCCTGAAATTTCTTCACACCCCTACTCACACTCTTTACGCAAAGTCCCGTCTCATCCGCCAGATTCTGCCGATTTCCCTTGACATGAAGAATTCCATTCTTACTGTATCTCTCATAGCGCTCAACAAAAAGCAGCGCCAGCCTGTCAGATCCCTGCATGAAAAGGAACAGACGGCTGTTCCGCCCCTCTTTGAGAAGATATTCTCCGACCAGTTTTGCCTCATGCTTCAGTGACTGAATATCCGAATACATCCATTTTTCAAATTTATTTTTCGGGAGCTTTACCACCACACAGTCAGTCACAGTACGCAGCGTGGTCATGTATTTGTCCAGATCCATCAGAAATTCCATTCCTCCGAACGCGTAGACCCGGTTAAACTGCATAAAATCGTATGGCGTCCCGTATACCCGATAATCAATTGCTTCGATAATGCCGCTTCCTATAAAAAATATCGTATCTGCCGGTTCCCCTTCTCTTACAAAAATGGTTCCTTTTTTCAGTTCTTCTATCTGAAAGTTCTCCATAAGCCACAACGGAGCACTTTTAAAATATTCTTTAAATTGTTCCTGCCGCTCTTTTTCTACATCCTTCAGGAACGGAAGTGCATCATACAAATAATTATGTTTCACGCATCTTCCTCCTTTCTTTTGACACGGCCATTTTTAGACCAGTTTTTTCAAAATGGATTGTCCGATTGTTCCTTCCGGCATGTTTACGCCGAAATTTTCTGCCACCGAAGCCCCAATAACCGCAAAGGTATCCTCGTTCTCCAGCGCACCGCCGCCTTCCATCTTTCTGGAATAGGCGATAAGCGGCACATATTCCCTGGTGTGATCCGTACCGGTGTAAGTCGGATCATTTCCGTGATCTGCCGTCAGCATCAGCAGGTCATCCTCTCTTAGTTCATCCAGAAGGATACCCAGATTCTTGTCGAATTTCTCGATCTCTTTTGCATATCCTTCTACATCTCTTCGGTGTCCCCAAAGTGCGTCAAAATCAACCAGGTTGACAAAACACAAGCCTCGGAAATCCTTTTTACACAGTTCGATCGTCTGCTCCATGCCATGCACGGAGCTGTTGGAATGATGGGTTTCCGTGATGCCCTCACCGCAGAAAATGTCGTGGATCTTACCCACTCCGATGACATCCAGGCCCGCATCCTTCAGAGCATTCAACGCAGTCGCACCAGTGGGCTTCAGCGCATAATCATGCCGGTTGCTGGTCCTTTTAAACTCACCTTTCTTTTTACCTACATACGGTCTTGCAATGACACGGCCCACACGCCATTCATCCTTCATCGTAATTTCTCTTGCGATCTCACAGCAACGGTATAGATTTTCCAGATCAAAGGTTTCCTCATTTCCGCAGATCTGCAGCACAGAGTCCGCAGAAGTATAGACGATCATCGCTCCGGTGTTGATTTCTTCCTCACCAAGCTCTTCAATAATCTTTGTTCCGCTGGCGCTCTTATTGCCGATCACCCTCTTACCGCAGCGTTTTTCGAGTTCTTCGATCAGTTCCGGCGGAAATCCTGTATCCGTAAATGTCTTGAACGGTTTTTCTGTTTTAATCCCCATCATCTCCCAATGACCGGTCATGGTATCCTTTCCGTTACTTGCCTCCCCGAGACGCAGGTACCGCCCGGACGGGTCCGGAACAGGTTCCATCGCTCCGGCAGTATGGAGATTCAGCATGCCAAGCTTTCTCAGATTCGGAATGTCCAGTGTTTTCATTTTCTCCAGGATATGTCCGAATGTATCGACTCCCTCATCCCCAAACCTGGGAGAGTCCGGCATGGCACCAATTCCAAGCGAATCCAGAACGATCACAAAAATTCTCTTATATTCATTCATTTCACGCTCACCTCAATCTATGTTTCCTTACCTTCTGTCCAATTTTTCAAGCAGTCGTTTCTTCATTTCTTCATCCACAAACGCTGTCTTTGCCGCATTTTTCATCATATGTAAGATCTCTTCATCTGTAATTCCATAGGTTCTTTGAATAAAATCCAGTTCCTTCGTCAGAGACGTTCTGCTCACGGTCCGGTTATCCGTATTGATTGTGACCATTAATCCTGCATCCAGAAATTCTCTCAGCGGATACGCCTCGGTACCCGGAACCGCTTTTGTCTGCAAATTACTGATCGGGCACATTTCAATTCCCACACCGGCCTTACGTACCAGCTTCTGGATGTCCGGTTTTCCGCGCATGGCGATTCCGTGGCCGATTCTTCCGGCTCCCGCAAGCACAGAGTCTTCTATATTCTGGGCGTTTCCGCATTCACCGGCATGCAGCGTGAACGGCATTCCCAGCTCTTTAACCCGTTTAAACAGACTCATAAAGTCACTCATCGGGTAAACAGCTTCCGCGCCGGCCAGATCTGCAGCACAGACACCCTTGCCCAGAAATTCCCGGGCCGTCCGAATCATCTGATAATTTTCCTCTTCACTGTGATGCCTCATGGCACAGGTAATCACATTATACTCTACTCCAAAATCTTTTTTGCCTTTTTCCAGACCTTTCAGCAATGCAGAAATCACCTGACCGGTTCCCATTTCTTCTGTTACAGATAAAAGCGGGGCAAAACGTATCTCTGCATGCCGCATTAATTTTTGTTTCATTCGTCAGGCAAAACATAGGCATGAAAAATTCCTCTGCCCTCCTGTCTCCGTTCAACAGATTCTGAGGTTTTTCTCCCATAATCGAGGATTCCATCAGATCATTTATTGCGTATAAAGCCGGTCCACGGTTCTTATCTGATGCCATCGCATCCTGATGGAGCGTCTGGGCATCAATCTTCCACGCCTCTAAAAGTGCTTTGGTCACGGAAACAGAAGCAATGCCGTCTTCATTTTCCGACAGGTTGACCGTATAATAAGCTGCGAAATCCCCATGCATGGTCACAGCTTTATCTTCCAGCCATTCTTTGTTTTTTTCCGGGTCGCACATCCTGACCTGCAGCTTATCCTTAACATTCGCATAATCCATCATGCCATTTACATCAACGTCCAGATCCGTATCCATTTTTTCAATCCAAAGGTCTGCCACATCCCCTACACAGGCATCCGGGCTTTTCCCGTTCCTGTATTCCTGGTAAAAGGAATCCAAATATACATTCGGTGTGATATTTGTGTCCTTTGCGGGAATGACCACCGCCGTCAGTGTCAGCCCGTTCTTCTTTACTACTTCCTGCAGATGGATATTGGCATCCGCATATTTTTCCGGAAGATAGTCCTTCACATTGTCCTTCACATATTCAAAAAAATCTTTTCTGTTCATCATACGCAATTACCCCCTTCTGATCATGTGCTGGTTCATTCTCTTTTTGTTGACTGCCTGCTCTGCTTTTTTCTGGTATGCCATCATTCTCTTGAATGATCTCTCCTGCATTTCTCTCCCTGCCTGCACTGTGTTCATTGTTTTCTTCATATTCTTTACCTATCCTTTCTTGATTTTGCTATGATAAAAGGGAGCCTCAAATCAAGGCTCCCTGCTCATATAAGGTTTCTATTTTCTTTTTCTCTTTCTTCTGGCTGCCAGAAGTCCGGCAATGCCGCTTACAGATACTGCCAGCAGTACCACCGGAAGCCAGAGATTCGTCTCATCACCGGTCTTCGGATTACCTGCTGACGGTGTTCCCAGCGTACCTTCCGTTGTCTGTGGCACTTCCGGCTTGTCATTTGTCAGGTCAAAGGTCACTTCCACAATCGGTGTGCTGTCATCTTTGTAGGCAAATACCACCTCATGCTCGGTCTCATCCAGTGTGTATCCATCCAGTGTCTTGGTTTCTACCAGATAATATTTCTTCTCACCGGCAAATTTACCGTCTTTGTACTCAGCGATCTCATAAAGGCTGCTCTCCGCATGACCGGCAGCATCCGTCTTTAAGGTCTCCAGCACCTTTCCCTTGCTGTCACGGAGTTCAAATTCCACGCCTTTTAACGGCTCTCCGGTTTCCTTATCTGTTTTATTCAGGATCACTTTACCTTTTGCAGTATCATCCTTCATAACAACCGTCTGGATCTCACCGGTATCTTTCACTTCAAAGGAGACATCTGCTGTCAGGATAAATCCTTTCGGTGCCTGTTCCTCCCTGAGTGTGTATCTGCCAATCGGCAGCTTCTCCACATAATGCGGCTCCTCTGTGGAAGTCCAGCTTTCCACTACCTGGTCATTTTCATCCAGGATCGTAAGCTTCGCACCCGGAATCTCCTGGTCTCCGGTGATATCTGTCTTGCTGATCTGTACCTTTGTCACATCGTCCTTCATTTCATGCTTCTGGATTTCCGCAGTATTCTCGATGGTAAATTCGATGCTTTCTGCGGTTACATATCCATCTGCAGGTTTGGTTTCTGTCATTGTGTAGGTTTTGCCGACTACCAGCTCTTTGATCACATGGGCTTCTTCTGTGGATACCCATTCATCCACAACATTTCCATCCTCATCGGTCACTTTCAGGTGGGCACCGGGAAGCTCATCCCCTGTTGTCAGGTCAGATTTTGTCAGTTCCACGGTTGTAGCCTCATTTTCAAAGGTAAAATCATAGCTTACCTCTGCCTGGTCCGCACCGGCATTTCCTTTTCAATGTAGGAAATATCAACGGCAATGGTAAAATTCAATTTTTTTGCATCTACCATATCTAATAATTCTGGAATCAATTCTGTAAGGCGAATGTAACGCTGAACATTACGAGCACTCTCTCCTACCTGTTCAGCTATAACTACATCAGTACGATACTTCGTGCCATTTTGGCACAAAGTTAAATCGTTTCTTACCCCTTGTCTCTTCATTGCCTCCAATTTCATTCTATAAGCAAATGCTTTTTCGCTCGGAAGTAACTCTTCTCGTTGGATATTGGCATCTACCATAGCGATGACCGCATCATCATCGGATAATTCTCTCACAATTGCAGGAATTGTTGCCAAGCCAGCTATAACTGCCGCGTGCATTCTTCGATGACCTGAGATCATCTCATATCCATTTTCACCATCAGATCTTAATAAAACTGGTGTCAATACCCCGTAGGTCTTTACACTCTCTACTAAATCTGCCATCTTTTCATCATCCAATACTTTGAAAGGATGATCTTTAAATGCATGTATTCTGTTGATTTCTATTTCCATTGCAGACTCTTCATTGACTACTCCCAGCAATTCATCAATGCTTGTCAATTTGATTTTTTCTCCACTTCTACTTTTCATTTTCCAAAACCTCCAGCGTCAGTTTTTCATATGCCATAGATACTTTTCCATTTGGACAATGGCAATAAATACTTTTTCCTTCCGCACTTGCTTCAGCTACCTTGACTGACAAAGGAATGACATTTTCAAAGATAGCAATCTTAGAACCATAAGTTTCTTTCACTCTGGAAGCAATATCTTTGGCGTAATTAGTACGAAAATCCACCATTGTTAAAAGAATCCCCTGAATTGTCAGTTTCCGGTTCAATCTCTTCTTTACCATAGAAATAGTCCTGATCAACTGCTGAAGTCCTTTAACCGGTAGATATGCAGCTTGTACAGGTATCAAAACCATATCAGAAGCCACTAATGCATTGATAGTCATCATGCCCAAACTCGGCATACAATCAATTAAAATATAATCGTATCGTGATCGCATCGTATCAATATATTCCTTCATGATCAGCTCTCTGCTCATTACATTACTCATGGTTACTTCTAAAGCAGATAACTCAATATTGGCTGGTAGGAGATCGATCTGTTCCTTATGATGTAAAATTCCTTCTTCTTCTCCAATTTCCTCGTCATTGATAATATTCATCATAATAGTTGCAAGAGTAGTTCCAATATCATCCGGTTCTACATATCCAAGACTTGCAGTTAAACTTCCCTGTGGATCCGCATCGATCAACAATACTTTCTTTCCCTGTCTAGCCAATCCTACCCCAAGATTTAAAGTCGTTGTACTTTTTGCGACTCCGCCTTTCTGGTTTGCTACTGATATAACTTTTCCCATTCTTCTTTCTCCCTTCTGATATTCTCTCGCAGATATTTTTCAAATGTACTTCGTTTAATTAAAACTTTTTTTCCAATCTTATAAACTGCTCCTGCCTTATGAGATAATCTTACGATTGGCTTATATCCAAGATTGTAATAATCCATAGCTTGTCTATAACTTATAAATTCATGTTGCATAAATTCTATATCTTCATCATCAATAAGATGAGAAAACATCCAAACTTTTCCATGCATCTCGAATCCCCTTTTCTTCAAACTAACGTTCCTTTATTTTTCATGAAATTGCTCAAGATACTCATCAAAGATTTCTCTGTTTATCAAAACAATTCCATCCATTCTGTAAATCGCTCCTGCATCATTTGCTAGTTCCATCAATTTTTTATGTGACAAACTATATACAATTTCAGCTTGTTGATAACGAAGAAATTTTCTTCTAAGTCTGCGTGCTTCTTCTTTTACCTCTGAACGCTTCTGCTGGTTATAATACATATTTTCTGTTTTCAAATCTGTTTCCCCTTTCACCTTTTATTCGACCACAACGAACATTGTTAATGAATAAAAAAAGGGCACTCTCTGAAAGATTTTTCTTTCAAAAAGTGCCCTCAACAATTCATATTGTTGGAGTAGTATTACTGACAACTAATCACCATTCTTCATGATGATTCATGTTTGAATACAAATTTGTTGTCAAATTGTTGTCAAAAAGAATTTTTGTTGTCAAATTGTGAAGATTTCTTACTTTCTTAGTACAACTTCGCTCCTGCCGGAATCTTATCATCCAGAATCAGAACATTGAGTCCTTCTCTTCCTTCTACAAGGTGTGTAGCGGAGATAATCATACCGCAAGAATCAATTCCCATCATCTTACGTGGAGGAAGATTTGTAATTGCAAGTAATGTCTTGCCAACCAGTTCTTCCGGCTCGTAATAATCGTGAATACCGCTTAAAATCACGCGATTTTCGCCACTTCCGTCGTCTAATACGAACTTCAGAAGCTTCTTAGATTTCGGAACTGCCTCACATTCTTTTACCTTTACAGCTCGGAAATCTGACTTGCTGAATGTTTCGAAATCAACCATGTCTTTGAATAATGGTTCCACTTCTACGTTGGAGAAATCGTATGTTTCTTTCACTTCAGCAATCGCTTTTTCCACTGTTTTTTCAACCGGAGCAGACTGTGCAGCATTGTTAGCTTCATTCTTTGCAGCTCCCATGCTCTTCATTGTCGGGAACAGAAGCACATCACGGATAGCCTCAGCTCCTGTCAGAAGCATACACATACGGTCGATACCGAATCCGATGCCTCCTGTAGGCGGCATACCAATCTCCAGTGCATTCAGGAAGTCTTCATCTGTATGGTTTGCTTCCTCATCTCCGGCAGCAAATGCCTCTTCCTGTGCAGCGAAACGCTCTCTCTGATCAATTGGATCATTTAACTCAGAGTAAGCATTTGCCATCTCCCAGCCATTCATAAAGAACTCAAATCTCTCTACATAGTTTGGATTTTCCGGTTTCTTCTTTGTAAGTGGAGAAATCTCTACCGGGTGATCCATAACGAATGTAGGCTGGAGCAAATGCTCCTCTACATACTCCTCGAAGAAGAGGTTCAGGATATCGCCTTTCTTATGTCTCTCTTCGAATTCTAAATTATGCTCTTTTGCAAGTTCTCTTGCCTGCTCCAGAGTCTCAACTTCATTCCAGTCAACTCCGGCATATTTTTTAACTGCGTCTACCATCGTGATACGCTCGAATGGTTCTCCGAGATCCATCTCGATTCCCTTGTAAACAATCTTCGTTGTTCCAAGTACTTCCTGTGCAACGTGACGGTACAGATTCTCTGTCAGATCCATCATTCCGTTGTAATCTGTATATGCCTGATATAACTCCATCAGAGTGAATTCTGGATTGTGTCTTGTGTCAAGACCTTCGTTACGGAATACACGTCCAATTTCGTAAACTCTCTCAAGTCCACCAACAATCAGTCTTTTTAAGTAAAGTTCCAGAGAAATACGAAGCTTCAAATCCTCATTCAGTGCATTAAAATGAGTCTCAAAAGGTCTTGCTGCAGCTCCACCGGCATTTGCAACCAGCATCGGAGTCTCAACTTCCATAAATCCCTGTCCGTCCAGATAACGGCGAACTGCACTGATAATTCTGGAACGTTTAATAAATGTGTCACGAACCTCCGGGTTCACAATCAAATCTACATATCTCTGGCGGTAACGTGTATCTGTGTTTGTCAGTCCGTGGAACTTCTCTGGAAGAATCTGCAGACTCTTAGACAGAAGTTTTACTGCAGATGCATGGATAGAAATCTCACCGGTCTTAGTCTTGAATACTTCACCTTCAATACCGATGATATCTCCGATATCCAGTTTCTTGAAATCCTTATATGACTCTTCTCCGATACTGTCTCTTGCAACATAAGACTGAATATTTCCGCTGAGGTCTAAAATGTTACAGAAAGAAGCTTTTCCCATAACACGCTTCTGCATCACACGTCCTGCTACGGATACGTGTTTTCCTTCCATCTCCTCAAAATTTTCTTTAATATCTGTTGCATGACAAGTCACATCATACTTTGTGATCTCAAATGGATTCTTTCCGTTTGCCTGTAAATCTGCAAGTTTCTCACGACGAACCTTTCTAAGCTGACTTACGTCAGGTTCCTGTGTATTCTTCTGCTGATCTCCCACTGCGATTCTCCTCTCTTCCTTTTCTTATACTGTACGTGTAATATCCAGTACTTTGTACTGCATAACTCCAGCCTGTGTCTCCACTTCTACAACATCTCCAATCGTCTTGCCGATCAGGGCATGTCCAACTGGTGACTCGTTTGAAATCTTTCCTTCCAGACTGTTAGCCTCTGTTGAACCTACCAATTTGAATTCGATTTCTTCGTCAAATGTGATGTCATATGCCTTTACTGTACATCCTACGTTAATCTTATCAAAATCAACTTCATCTTCTACAACGACTTCAGCGTTCTTGAGAATTGCTTCCAGCTCCTCGATACGAGCCTCAATATCACGCTGCTCATCTTTTGCAGCATCATACTCCGCATTCTCTGATAAATCTCCCTGTTCTCTGGCTTCTTTTATCTTTGCAGCAACTTCCTTACGCTTAACAACTTTCAGATTCTCTAACTCCTCTTCAAGTGCTTTTAATCCTGCATAAGTAAGTAATTTCTTCTTTGCTTCCATGGTATTCTTTTGCTCCCTTTCTTGAAAATAAAGATACTTTCACAATTTCATTATTATACAAAACCAGCCGACTATTGTCAATCATTTTGCACGATAAAGTATACGCAGTCTATAGTCTTTTTATGATGTTGCACTTACAAATTCTTTCTATTTTATTAACATCTTCAACAATTCTTCCAGCTCTTCGTAAGATTCTACCTGATTGATCTGTGCGCGGAACTTCGCTGCACCTTTCATTCCTTTTACATACCATGCCACATGCTTACGCATTTCCCGGATTCCAAGGTATTCTCCTTTGAATTCCAACTGCATTCTTGCATGCCGAAGCATCATATTCCGAATTTCTTCTTGTGTCGGTCTTAGTGGAATTGTTCCGGTTCTGTCATACTCAGCCAGCTCTCGGAAAATCCATGGATTTCCCTGAACCCCACGTCCTATCATCACGCCGTCACAGCCTGTGATCTTCCGCATTTCCGCTGCTTTTTCGGCAGACGTCACATCTCCATTTCCAATAACCGGAATATGCACTGCCTCTTTCACCTGACGGATAATATCCCAATCCGCCTCGCCGGAATAATACTGTTCTCTTGTTCTTCCATGAACTGCAACCGCTGATGCCCCAGCTTCCTCTGCAATCTTCGCGATTTCCACCGCATTTATATGATCATCATCAAAACCTTTTCGAATCTTAACCGTCACTGGTTTTTCAATCGCTTTCACAAGCTGTGATACGATTTCAAACACCAGCTTCGGATTCTTCATGAGCGCAGACCCCTCTCCATTCTTCACGACTTTTGGAACCGGACACCCCATATTAATGTCCAGAATCTGAAACGGCAGGTCTTCAATTCTCTTCGCCTGCTCGCTGATAATCTTAGGATCTGAACCAAATAACTGTAATGATACCGGATACTCCTGCGGGTGGATCGCAAGTAGCACTTTTGTATTTTTATTCTTATATTGCAGTGCTTTTGCACTGATCATTTCCATACATAAAAGCCCCGCCCCCTGTTCTTTACAGAGCAAACGAAAAGGCAGGTCTGTCACGCCTGCCATAGGAGCCAGAATGTACGGATTCTCTAATTTTAAATTTCCTATTTCCAATTTGAGACACCTCTTTAATTAATTAGGGACACCCCTTTTACTAATTGGGGACGTAGTACTTTGGCATTTTACTACGTCCCCCGTTATTATTTTAACGTTTATTCTTCTCGTAAATCATCCGTAATCCTTTTAATGTAAGCTGTGGATCGTATACGTCGATGATATCTGTCTCATTTGTAATGATCTTACCGAGACCGCCGCTTGCTACAACTTTTGCATCTACATATCTGGACTCTTCTTTTATCTTCTTGACGATATACTCTGTCTGCCCAATCTGTCCGAATACAATTCCGGCCTGCATACAGGAAATGGTCTCTTTTGCTAAAATTGATTCTGGTTTCTTAATCTCGACTGCCGGGAGCATTGCTGCCTGATTCCACATTGCCTGTGCAGAGGTGCGGATTCCCGGAGCGATAACTGCTGCCTCAAATGTTCCATCCGCTCCTACTACATCGTAAGTTGTGGCAGTTCCATAATCAATCACGATGACTGGTCCGCCGTGAAGTGTATATGCTGCCACTGCATCAACAATACGGTCTGCTCCGACCTGTTTTGGATTTTCAGTCTTTATCTTCAGCCCGGTCTTGATTCCGGCGGAAACTACGATTGGCTTGATTCCGAAATATTTGATCATGGCACTTCCAAGAGAATGCATAATGTCCGGCACGACTGATGCTACAATACAGGCATCAATATCTGACTTTTCAAATCCCTGATGCCAGATCAGTTCATTTAGCGCAATTCCATACTCATCAGAGGTCCTCTGTATCTTCGTAGTCATGCGAAATGTTGCTGACAAATTCTCACCGTTAAATACTCCTAATGTAATGTTTGTATTTCCAACATCGATAACTAACAGCATCTATTCAATCTCCTCTCCCAGAAAAAATACTCGGTAATACAACTGCAGTGCTTCTAACAGATCCTGCTTTTCTCTCTGGATCTGCTTGATTTTCAGATGGCTTCCAATATCATCAAATGTTGGATCAAAGTCCTCGGAAGTCACTTCGAAACACAGTTCTCCGTCTTCTTCAAATACGAGTGTCAGAATTCCGCCTACATCATTTACATACAGTACGCACATGATCTTCAGCTCATCCTTTACATGATCCGGAAGTCTGTCAAAATCCGGGTTCAGATAATATTTTTCTTCATATGAATTCGCGCCACAAAGCACGACCTTATCCTGATACATAAACTACTCCTTTTTTATAATTTCTAAGCCGTGTAACACCAGGCAAAATCCTGTCAGGCTTCTCACGTCACACAAGCTTATGTCCCGGGATTATACGTACCCATAAATCCCTCTTACAGATACTTCTCCTGCAAATATATGTTTTTCTTCGCCTTTTTGTGTGCGTACGATTAATTCTCCTGTCTCGTTGATTCCATATGCATGGGCATTATATTCATTTCCCGGCTCCAGAATCCGTACTTCTTTTCCCCGGTTTACAAGCATCTCATTATAACTCTCCTGTAATCCGGACAAATCACCATTTTCCATAAAAAGTGCATAATTTATTTCAAAATGCTTCATGACAGCTGCAATCAGTGCGGAACGTTTTACCGGTGCCCCTGTCTCAATCATAAGGGAGGTGGCTTTCTCTTTCAGTTCCTCGTCAAATACTTTCTGATTGACATTGATTCCTACACCGATGACCACATAGTTGATATAATCAATCTCCGTGCTCATCTCTGTCAAAATTCCGCAGACTTTCTTTTTATTCATAACAATATCGTTCGGCCATTTGATTCCAGTCTCCATGCCGGTCACTTCCCGGATACCTTCTGCCACACTCTGTGCCATAACTAATGTCAGCATCGGTGCCTTTGTCGGTATCAGATCTGATCGGAGCAGAATTGTCATATAAATGCTGATTCCTTTTGGGGATTCCCACACACGGCCTCTTCTCCCTTTTCCAGCCACCTGACGATCTGCCACAAAAAGTGTTCCATGAGCACCGTCTTTCTCACCCAGCTCTTTTGCCCGATTATTCGTAGAATCAATCTCATCAAAATAAACGATATTCTTTCCTGCCCATTCTGTATCCATAAGGCTTCGGAGCTCCGCCTCCGACATAATATCCGGACTTTCGAGAAGGCGGTACCCTCTATTGCGCACCGCCTCTATCTCGTAACCTTCTTTTTTTAATTGTTCTATCGCTTTCCATACAGCTGTTCTGGACACATGGAATCTGTCGCACATCTGCTGCCCGGAGATGTAATCATCACTTTCTTTTAATAAGCGTAATATTTCTGATTTCATCTTTTATCTCTTCTTATCTTTTTCTATATTCAGACATTTCTCGAATGCCTTGTCATTTCATTGATCTTATGCTTATCTCTCGCCGAGTGTCGCTACCATAACTGCTTTGATCGTATGCATACGGTTCTCTGCCTCATCAAATACTTTTGACTGGGAAGACTCGAATACTTCGTCTGTAACTTCCATATCTGTCAGACCATATTTCTCGTAAATCTGTTTGCCGATCTTTGTCTTCAGATCATGGAATGCCGGCAGGCAGTGAAGGAAGATTGCTTTCTCTCCTGCATTCTCCATAACTTTCTTTGTTTCTTTATATGGTGACAACTCGCGGATACGCTCCTCCCAGACTTCGTCAGGCTCTCCCATAGATACCCATACATCTGTGTAGATAACATCTGCATCTTTTGTTCCGCTCTCTACATCTTCTGTCAGAGTGATGGTTGCTCCGCTTTCCTTTGCATATCCCTGGCAAGTTTCAACAAGCTCTGCATTTGGGAAATAATTCTTAGAGGTACATGCTACAAAATGCATTCCCAGTTTCGCACATGCGATCATAAGAGAGTTACCCATATTGTATCTTGCATCACCCATGTACACCAGTTTTATTCCTTTTAAATGTCCGAAATGTTCACGGATCGTCAACATATCTGCCAGCATCTGTGTCGGGTGATACTCATTTGTCAGTCCGTTCCATACTGGAACTCCTGCATATTTTGCAAGGTCTTCTACAATCTCCTGACCAAATCCACGGTACTCAATTCCATCGAACATTCTTCCGAGAACTCTTGCTGTGTCTTCAATACTTTCTTTCTTGCCGATCTGTGATCCTGTCGGATCAAGATAAGTTGTTCCCATGCCCATGTCATGTGCTGCCACTTCAAATGCACAACGTGTTCTTGTACTTGTCTTTTCAAAAATCAACGCTACATTCATGCCTCTGTATTTATCGACCGGAATACCTTTTTTCTTCTTATCCTTGAGATCTGCCGCAAGATCCAGCATGTATGTGATCTCCTCTGGTGTAAAATCTTTCAGTGTCAGAAAATTTCTTCCCCTTAAATCCATCTCTCTTATGTCCTTCTTTCTGTATATTTACAAGCCGTCTCTTATCCGGCTTGCTGTCATTCTGTCATATTTATTATTTCTGTGTATCATCAACTGCGACTTCTTTGATGCTCTTCACCAGTCCTGCGATTCCCTGGATCTCAGATGGAATAATAATCTTTGTAGCCTTTCCATCTGCAGCTTTTTCAAATGCTTCCAGGCTCTTCATTGTAAGAACTGCCTCGTCTGCTCCTGCTTCTTTCAGGAAGCGGATACCGTCTGCATTTGCCTGCTGTACTTTCATAATTGCCTCAGCCTGACCTTCTGCCTCACGAATCATAGCCTCTTTCTGCGCCTCTGCACGTAAGATTGCAGCCTGCTTCTCAGCCTCAGCATCCAGAATTGCAGATTCTTTATGTCCCTCTGCAACAAGAATCGTAGATTTTTTTTCTCCCTCTGCACGTAAGATTGCTTCACGTCTCTCGCGCTCTGCTTTCATCTGCTTTTCCATGGCATCTTGGATAGCTGCCGGAGGAATAATATTCTTAAGCTCTACACGGTTCACTTTGATTCCCCATGGATCTGTTGCCACATCCAGAGATGCCCGCATCTTCGTATTAATCGTTTCGCGGGAAGTCAGTGTCTGATCCAGCTCCAGATCTCCGATAATATTACGAAGAGTTGTCGCTGTCAGGTTCTCGATCGCCATGATCGGATTTGCCACTCCATAACAGAACATCTTCGGATCTGTAATCTGGTAAAATACAACGGTATCGATTCTCATTGTTACATTATCTTTTGTGATAACCGGCTGTGGCGCAAAATCTACAACCTGCTCTTTCATATCCACTCTTCTTGCAACACGATCCACGATCGGAAGTTTAAAGTGAAGTCCGGTTCCCCACGTTGCCTGGTATGCTCCCAGTCTCTCAATCACAAGTGCCTGTGCCTGTCTTACGATCCTCACACAGGAAATCAGTAATACCATAACAATAATTAAAATAATCACTAAAAATGTTCCCATTACTGCTGCCATCATATCTTCGTCTCCTCTCCATTACTTACAATCAGTTTCACTCCCTGAATACCTTCAACTACTACAATTGCATTCTTTGGGATCTTTCCTTCCGGGGCATCTGTCTTCGCAGCCCACTCCTGCCCGCGCACCTCCACACGTCCTTTTGACGAAAGTGTGTCAATCTCTTCAATTACAAGTGCTTTCTGTCCGATCAGAAGCTCTGCTCCGGTCTTTTGTCTCTCCTGGTTAAAGTACTTCATGGCAAGCGGTCTTGTCACTGCCAGAAGTGCCAAAGATACAATTGCAAATATTATAATCTGCACTCCTAGTCCCAACCCCAGTACTGCCACAAGAAATGCAACTAATGCTCCTCCTGCGAACCAGATAGTCGTAAGCCCCATCGTAATGATCTCGATAACCAGAAACAGTACAAATAAGCTTAACCAGATAACCGTCGTCTGCATAATCTGACCCTCCTTCATTCAAAATTCACAGCACATAGTACTGACACAAATCCTTCTATCACTCTATGCTTTCCAAAGCTGTCCTTTTCCATATCATTTTCCATGTCATTTTGAGGAAAATCCCAGCTTAACGGCTTAGTATCATATTACTATACTTTGCATAATAAAGCAACGAATCCCTCTCGGCATTCGTTGCTTTTTTCTCATCATTTATTTATCTTATCGTCTCTGTCTTGCTGCCTCGAATGTCAGAATTGCCGTAGCCACTGCCGCATTCAGAGACTCTACCTGTCCCTTCATCGGAATACGGATATACACCTGTGCCTGATCTGCCACCTCATCACGGAGACCATTTCCTTCATTTCCTATCAGAAATGCACTGGCTTTGCGATAATCTTCTTCATCGTAGGAATTTTTCCCTTCCAAATGGGCCGCATAAGTGCAGATTCCTGCTTCTTTCATCTGCTTTACTTCCTCTGCCAGATCATCCACATAGCAGAATGGTACACGATAAGCCGCCCCCATCGTAGAACGGACTACCTTCGGATTGTACATATCTACACAGTCCTGACTCATTACAATCCCCGTCACTCCTGCGCCCTCTGCTGTCCGTACAATGGTTCCCAGATTTCCAGGATCCTGGATCTGATCCAATACAAGAAGAAGTGGTAATTCCCCACCTTTTTCCTTCACAATCTCAGTGATGCTGTATTGTTTCTGACGCACCAGACAAAGAATCCCCTGCGGCGTCTTCGTGTCAGACACATATTCAAAAACAAAATCTGCCAGAATCTCCGGCTGCACTTTCGTTCCTGCCAATACCTGTTCTACAGCCTTACGCTCCCGATTCCAGAACTCTTCCGATGCATAGACTTCCACCAGACGGTCTTTTGGCACTTCCCGGAACATGCGGATACCTTCTACAAGGAAGACACCTTCTTCATCTCTGAGCTTTTTCTTCTTTTTTAAATTCACCAGCCGTTTGACTTTCGCATTCGACGTACTCGTAATCATATCATTTTCCTCTTAATTCAGGATACTCTGAACCGCTTCATCATTCAGATTCTGCTTTGTTACCCACACATATCCTGTATTGACAAATGCTTCATTTCCCATATTCAGCGCTGCTCTTGCAGAAGCAATCGTTGCCGCATACCCCATCCCGAACGGATTCTGTACAACAAGTCCGTCAATCTTTCCTGCTTTCAATGCTTCCATCGAATCATCATTCACATCATATCCGACTATGAATGGTGATACATTCTTTCTCTCCATCTCATCGAGCACCAGTTCCATAGCGTCACTGTTACTTGCAAAACATCCCTTTACATTCGGGTGTTTTTCAAACAAATAATCAATCACTTCCTCTTCCGTAATATCCGCTGCCTGCTTGTCCGTTGCTAACTCCTGTATCATCTGGTTTTTGTAAGTGTCAATCTGATCCATATGGTATGTCTCTACAATCGTGATATTCGGATATGTGCTCTGAATCTGGCTTACAAATGCATTTTCCCTTGTCTGGGCTACCTGCGATTTCGAGTCCTGCATAAAAAGCATGACTTCTCCGGATTCCCCCATTGCCTCCGCCAGTCGGTTTGCTGCTTCTGTTGCACTTGCACTGTTATCTGTTGAGACAAATGCACTGATTCCCGGATAATCACTGCTTGAATCAAATGTTACAATTGGTGTCCCATTCCAACCGGCTTGATCGAACTGCACTTCGCATGCTTTGGCATCTGCAATAGAAATTGCCAAAGCTGCCGGATAACGGGATAACTCCTCATCCAGAATATTAACCTGCTCATCCACATTACCCTTATCAGATGGACCGCTATACACGACCTTGACTGCTTTTTTCCCTTTGTAGCCAAGCTGCTCATTGATATCTTTACCTGCCTGCTCGGCACCTTTTTTTACCTGCACCCAGAAATCGTCATTTGTCCCTTTTCCAATAATAGAAATGTAAGCGCCTTCTTCAAGCGATAATCCGCTGGCATCTCTGTATGCAGAAGGCTCGATCATGTCCAGCTTTGCCTGATATTCCTTCGTCTTTTCTGTCTCCGTATCATCTTGTGCCGCATCTTTTGAAGTATCCTGCGTCTTTGTATCATTTGCCTTATTGCTATCTGTGTCTGATGTATTTTGCGCACATGCAGTCAGCACCATAGCTGCACTAAGCAGTGCGATGATCATCTTGCATCTTTTCTTCATAATACCAATCCCCTTAACAATTGTCATGCATCTTATTTTCTACTTAAACACTATACACCATATTCATGAAAAAAGCTTGAATTTTTTTTTAAATAATTTCTTAAATATGTCTCTCACATGTCTTATTGATTATTTTTTTCACAATATACTGCTTGTATAATTGATTTTTTTGTATTATGATAGTAGCAGACGAAAATGTCTATGTCTATTCAACATATTTATGAAAAAGGAGGTAATTACCCATGGCACACGTAATTGGAGACGATTGTATTTCATGTGGAAGCTGCGAAGCAGAATGTCCAGTAAGCGCTATTTCTGAAGGAGATGGCAAATACGAGATCAACGCTGATGCTTGTATCGACTGTGGTGCATGTGCAGCACAGTGCCCAGTAGGAGCAATTTCCGAGGCATAAGATTCCACACATATAAGATTTAACCCAAAAAGAATGTTCCGGTTCAGGAACATTCTTTTTTCTTGCCCCACGTTTTGACTTTTTTTGCACTTTTCATATGCTATTCTTGGGACAGGCAAAGGAAATCTATCCTTTTGCAAAGAAATCTTAATTGAATAAGGGGGTTTTATTATGGGCAATGCTCTGGAACAACTAAGAAAAGAGACCCGGGACGATGCCAGGCTTTACGGCTGTATTAGAGAACTCTATGAACAAGGAGTCCCTTTTGAAGAACTAAAAGCCGTCATTCCTGATATCCGGCGCACTCGTGAGCAGTTACATATGAAAAGAATGCTGGAAAACAATAACGAAGTCTTGATGCAGATGTTCAGTCGGGAAATGTCTTTTCTGTTGGATGCAAAGGAACGGCAGGAGGAAGAACAGTTTAAAAAAATAGACCAGCTCATCAGACAACAGCAATCCTATCGGAAAGCTGCAGCTGAAGCTGGTCCAATCGGCAAATTAAAACGGCTATTCCTGCCTGCTTAAATTTGCAAACTTCGTGTATTCACCAAGCCAAGCCAGATTAACGGTCCCTACCGGACCGTTTCTCTGTTTTGCTATAATAATCTCGGCCTGTTTCTTAAATTCGGAATCTTTATTATAATACTCATCACGATAAATAAACATTACAACGTCGGCGTCCTGCTCGATAGCTCCGGACTCACGGAGGTCAGAAAGCATCGGACGCTTATCCGGTCTCGACTCTACCGCACGGCTGAGCTGTGACAATGCAATGACCGGTACATTTAACTCTCTTGCAAGAGCTTTTAGTGAACGTGAGATTTCAGAAATCTCCTGCTGTCTGGACTCGGATTTCCCACCTACACTTCCACTCATCAACTGCAAGTAGTCAATGATGACAAGCTGAAGATCCTGCTCCAGTTTATATTTCCTACATTTTGAACGAAGTTCGGATACGGAAATACCTGGTGTATCGTCAATCACAAGATGTGACTTTCCGATAATTCCGGCTCCTTCGATCAGCTTCTCCCACTCAGAATCTTTTAGATTACCGGTTCTGAGTGCCTGTGCATCTACCTGAGATTCCAGAGAAAACATACGGTTCACCAACTGTTCCTTTGACATCTCAAGACTGAAAATGGCAACACCTTTATTTTTCTTAAATGCAACATACTGGGCAATATTCAGTACGAACGCTGTCTTACCCATAGACGGACGGGCCGCTACAAGAACAAGATCTGACGGCTGAAGGCCGGATAATTTGTAATCTAAATCAATAAATCCTGTCGGGATTCCTGTAACAGTTCCTTTATTCTTTGAAGCTTTCTCGATTCGTTCCAGCGCATTTAATACAACATCTTTGATTGGAACATAATCTCCGGTATTGCGGTGCTGTAATAATTCAAATACCGATTTCTCCGTCTGTTCCATAATTACCGGAAGAGATTCTTTCCCGACATAACAAGTATTTGCAATTGACTCGGTCAGCTTGATAAGTTTTCGCATCATTGCCTTATCTGCCACGATCTCCGCATAATATTTTACATTTGCAGAGGTCGGTACTGCATTGACCAGATCCCTTACAAATTCCAGACTGGAAATCTCCGGCGGTACATCTTTTTCTTTCAGACGTTCCTGAAGTGTGACCAGATCGACCGGCTTTCCTTCGTTAAAAAGTTCCACCATGGAATCAAATACCACTCCGTAAGATGTCTGATAAAAATCCTGACCACTGATGATCTCTGATGCAGTGGTGATCGCATCCTTGTCCATCAGCATCGCTCCGACTACTGACTGTTCCGCTTCGACACTGTGGGGCATGACCCGCTTAATGAGTGCCTCTTCCATGTACGGTTTCCTCCTAAGCTTCCTCTGTAACTACAACTTTCAGCTCTGTAGTTACTTTTGGATGTAATTTAATCGGCACATTGTGTGTTCCAAGAGATTTGATCGGATCTTTTAACTGCACTTTCTTTTTATCTACTTCCAGCCCAAGCTGAGATTTTACCTCTGCTGCAATTTCTTTGGAGGATACAGAGCCAAATACTTTTCCGCCTTCTCCAGTTTTGATGGAAACCTGGATCTTACCTGCCTCGATCTTCTTTCCTAATTCTACAGCAGCCTCATAGTGTTCCTGTGCTACTTTATCATCATTCGCCTTCTTAAGTTTCAAATCATTTAAATTCTTACCGTTAGCTTCTACACCTTTTCCTGTCTTCAGGATAAAGTTTCTTGCGTATCCGTCACTTACCTCTACTACATCCCCTTTTTTCCCAAGGGCTTTTACGTCTTCTTTCAAAATAACCTTCATGTCTATATATCTCCTTCTTTTATCATATTATCCAGAACCTGCTTCAGACATGCAACAGCCTCGTCCATATCCGTATGATTGAACTGCGCTCCCGAAGCATTCATATGACCGCCGCCTCCTAACTTTTCCATAATGACCTGAACATTGACTTCATCGATGGAACGGGCACTCACATAAATCTTTCCATTATATTCTGTCAATACAAAGGACGCTTTAATCTCACTGATATCCAAAAGTTCATTTGCCGCCTGTGCTCCGATGATCGTCGGACTCTCCACCTGAAGATCTGTACCTGTCGCAATGGCAAATTTTTTCTGATATACCTCTGCGTTGCTGATAATTGCAGCTTTTGCGCGGTATCCTTCCATGTCATCCCTGAACATCTTACGCACAAGTGTGATATCTGCTCCGGATCTTCTGAGAAATGCTGCCGCTTCAAATGTACGCACTCCGGTACGATTCATAAAACTGTTCGTATCGATCATGATACCGGCATACATACTACTTGCCTCCAGATTCGGAATCTGAATATCATCTACAATGTACTGCAGGATCTCAGATACCATCTCACATGCTGACGAAGCATAAGGTTCAATATAAGACAATAATGCGTTATCAATACTATCACTGCTCTGACGGTGATGATCCAGTACGACAATCGTCTTTGCCAGATACAAAAGTTCTTCACATTCTACCATCTTCGGGCGGTTCGTATCCACAACTACGACCATGGAATTCTCATCCGCCAGGTTCAATGCCTGTTCTGATGTCAGGAACAGATCGTCCGGGTAAGACGGATTATCAATATACATATTATAGAGCGGTCTAAGAGATGCTGACACCTCATTGATCACCACATTTGCCTTTTTCCCAAGAGCATTTGCTGCTCTGCAGATACCGATAGCTGCACCAAAAGAATCTACATCTGTCAGTGTATGTCCCATGACAAATATCTTGTCATTGACTGTAATATACTCTCGCAATGCTTCTGCTTTAACACGGGCTTTGACACGCGTGTTCTTTGCAGTCATCTCACGCTTGCCGCCATAATATGTAATACCATGGCAGTCTTTGATAACAGCCTGATCGCCGCCTCTGGCAAGAGCCAGATCAATGGCAACACGGGCATAATTATAACTTTGGGAATAATTACCCGCACTGAGTCCCAGACCAATACTCAGTGTCAATGGAATCTGATTACCGATATTGACTGTTTTTACATCCTCAAGAAGAGAGAATTTGTCATCCTCCAGTCTCTTGAACTCTTGCTTCTTCAAAGCAATAAAATATTTGTCCGTCTCGGTTTTCTTTACGATTCCGTCTGCTTTTGCAATATACTGGTTGATCTTGCGATCCACCAGCGCAACTAAAAGTGACTGTCTGACTTCCTCTACACTATTCATGACTTCATCATAATTATCAATATAGATCAAGCCTGCAACCAGCCGCTGCTCTTCATTTTCCTTAATATACCGGTTCAGTTCCGTCACATCCTGAAGATAAACCGCAATAAAATACTCTCGCTCTGCCGGCAATTCCAGGAGTTGCTCTGTCTCGCTGAATCCTTCCACAGACACACGTCTTAATTCCGCCTTATACTCACGGTCCTCATAGTAGACATCCATCTCTACCACGTCATTTTCTTCTTTTGGGAAAATGCTCCGGTTCAGCTCTGGTATATATCTGCTCAAATACTTATCTTTCTGCGCTTTATCTCCAAACAACCGTTCAAACTGATCATTCATCCACAAAAGCTGTCCGTCCTCCAGAAGAATTGCATATGGAACAGATAATTCCTTTAAAAGCGTATTCTGTACAACACCATACTGAGCTGCAAATTCAATCAGATCTTTCATGATCAGTGATCGGCTGTATCCATACAGAATCCCAATGCCGACTATATAAATCAGCATAAATATCAACATGAGTGTACCGGCTTTGATATCAATGCAATAGATCCACAAATTCAATAGGAGAAGCATGATCGCCATCGCGATCGGCCAACGCATGTAGTTCTTCAGTCTGCCACTGATATGCGCCCCTCGCTTCTTGCTCAAGCCTTTATCCATAGTCTTTATCCTCTATAACCCTCCGGGTTCTGTGACTGCCAGCGCCATGCATCTTCGCACATCTGTTCCAGACCTCTCTCAGCCTTCCAGCCAAGTACTTTCGCAGCTTTCGAAGGATCCGCATAGCACATTGCAATATCTCCTTCACGTCTCGGTTTGATTTCATATGGAATTTCTTTTCCACATGCCTTGCTAAATGCTTTTACCATATCCAATACAGAATAACCAACACCTGTTCCCAGATTGATGATATCCAGTCCCGGATTCGAGAAAATGTATTTGATTGCTTTTACATGACCAACTGCCAGATCCACAACGTGAATGTAATCACGTACTCCTGTGCCGTCCGGTGTATCATAATCATCACCAAATACTCCTAATTTTTCAAGTTTTCCAACTGCCACCTGAGAAATGTATGGCATCAGATTGTTCGGGATTCCTTTCGGATCTTCCCCGATCCGTCCGCTCTCATGTGCTCCGACCGGATTAAAGTAACGGAGTAATACTACATTCCATTCCGGATCAGCAGCCTGAACGTCTGTCATGATCTGCTCCATCATAGATTTTGTCCAGCCATATGGATTCGTACACTGTCCTTTCGGGCAGTCCTCTGTAATCGGCATTGTCTCCGGATTACCATATACAGTTGCAGAAGAACTAAATACAATATTCTTCACGCCAACTTCGCGCATGACTTTCATAAGTGTCAGTGTTCCTGTAATATTATTTTGATAATATTCCAGAGGCTTTCTTACAGATTCTCCGACTGCTTTAAGCGCTGCACAGTGAATAACTGCATCTACCTGCTCTTTTTCAAACATGGCTTTTAAAGTTTCAGCGTTCAGACTATCTCCCTCGTAAAATGTGATTGTCTTACCTGTAAGCTCTTCTACGCGCTTCATAGACTCCTGGGAGGAGTTGCAGAGATTGTCATATACAACTACCTCGTAACCCTCCTTCAAAAGTTCCAATGCAGTATGACTTCCAATATATCCTGCTCCACCTGTAATTAATATTTTTGCCATCTTAATCTCCTCCATATAAGAATTGATATCTTACCTTCCATTACTTTGTAATGATTTTTCCACTCAATATCAATTTCTGCTTTCTGAACTGATATCAAGAAGTTTCATTTTTGTCTTATTATAGCACTTCCCAATTGCTTCGGCAACTTTACATATTTTAAGCCGGGTACAGTCCTTCTTCTTCCATCTTGCGGATTGCTTCCATAACAACCGGTTTGTCTTCTTTGTATGTAACTCCATACCATTTGTCTGCTGATTTCAGAACTGCAACTGTCGCACGATTCTCTCCTAACAGGTCGCTGACTACTCCCGGCAGATAATATTCACATTTCATAGGGTTCTCTTTCAGTCCCTTCTCAAGGAATGCCGGGAATCCTTTCTCAATCTCATCAAAAATACTTTTTGAGAATCCCCACATATTCATAGAAACCGTTGTGTCATCGTCTAGATGTGTCCATGTAGCACCGTCATCTTCTGTAAATGCTATTCCGTTCTCATGATGCTCAATACGTGTTCTTTCACGAATTCCGATCAGTTCCCCAGCCTCGTTCATCTCACACACACCACGGGATACATATCCATTTTCTGTAACAGTGTTGCAAAGCTTGTAGCCTACCATAGTGTAACGGAACTTATCATCGTCTTCATGGCTATTCAGATAATCATAAATGAGCTGGAACGCCTCTCTTCCATAATAATCGTCTGCATTGATAACTGCAAACGGGCCATCGATCATGTCCTTACAGCTATAAACTGCATGTGCTGTTCCCCATGGTTTCACACGTCCTTCCGGCACCTGAAAACCTGCCGGAATATTATTGATTTCCTGATATGCATAAGACACTTCCATGTATTCTGACACGCGGTCGCCAACTGCCTCGCGGAATAAGTCTTCCTGCTCTTTCTTAATGATAAAAATTACCTTCTCAAATCCAGCGCGTTTTGCATCAAAGATGGAAAAATCCATAATGATGCGTCCTTTCGCATCCACCGGATCAATCTGTTTCAGTCCACCGTAACGGCTTCCCATTCCTGCCGCCATAATTACTAATACTGGTTTCTTCATAATTTATTACATACCTCCTGTTTGAACTTTCGTAATTACGATATTCTTTTTGACATAACAATACTCACTTACAGAAATCATACCATACTTTTGAAGTCACGTCTATTTGTATATATTTCTGTCAGAAGCTTTTTGTATAATACTTTTTGCATAGTAAAAATTCTCTACTATGCAAAAACCGCCACATCCTTATGGATGTGACGGCAACTATTAACTACTGATTAATCCTGCACGTATGGCATTAATGCAACGTGACGAGCTCTCTTGATTGCTACTGTAAGAGCTCTCTGATGTTTTGCACAGTTTCCTGTAATTCTTCTTGGAAGGATTTTTCCTCTTTCAGAAACATATTTTCTTAATTTTGCTACATCCTTGTAGTCGATCTCGT
>OLRE01000565.1_pt1 | contig 43848 bp, 40 predicted proteins | sample 1672461 | NCBI WGS metagenome assembly OLRE01 (sample SAMEA3136688, study PRJEB25190) | human gut metagenome | biome: human gut; feature: human-associated habitat; material: faeces | place: Austria | collected 2013
GCCTGCAAAGGCTTCCCACAGGTTTTTCTCGGTCTTGGTACCCTTGAGTTCCATATTCATGCTCTCCCTTTGTTTGTGCGGTGTATCATTTCGCCGCCGGTGACCGCCGGGGCGTTCCTTCTGCACTGATTATACCAGAGTTCCGAATTGAAATCAAGAATAATTCCTATTTATTTTGAGAATATTTCTCAGTTATGCTGTTTCAGGGCGCAGACCGCAATGCTCAAAGCGCTCCATGCCGCCTGATACATCAGGACAGCGGCCACCGACAGGGTGCCGATGCTGCCCGCGTAGGTCAGCAGAACACCGATGACCACCGAGAACCAGACCGAGACCATCTGCACCGTGGTGGCGCTCGTCTCGGCGTTCTGGGCCTTTTCCGCCGCGCGCAGGCCGCCGATCAGGCTGGCAAAGCCCTTATCATGCAGCATACAGCAGCGGGCAGTCTCGTCCGGCTGGGCAGGGGTCAGCGCGCTGCACTGCTCCTGATCCAGCAGAGTGATCATTCCCTCGGGCAGATGGTAAGCCTCGGTGATGTGGCGGGCCGTCAGGCTGGGGTCCTCACAGGTGACCAGCAGGCGGATGTTCTCCCGCTGCAGCACCTCCAGACCGCGGGCGGCGTTGCGGCCGCCCACATAGTGGAGCACGAACATGGCGTGCAGGCTTCCGGAAACAGCCAGATACAGGATCTGCAGCGCGCCGTTCTGGGAGTGCTCATCCTCGTACTCCTGCTCGGGCAGGGGCACCCCCTCCCGCTCCATGTACAGCCGGTTGCCGATGAGCACCCGGTTGTTATCGCACCAAGCGGCAAAGCCAAGGCCGTGGTGGACCTCCAAGTCCTTCACAGGGTACAGGATCTCGGTGCGGTCCTCGATGATCTGGCGGAACAGCCCCCGCAGGGTCTCACAGCTGTGGTTGAGGATGCTGGCCGCATAAAGGATGGCACGGTCGATGCGGCCGCCCTTGAAGATGCGGATATCCTCCAGATTCACGCTGTCGGCGGTAAAGAGCTCGTCGGCATCCACCTGCACGGTGTCCACACCGCCCAGCTCCTCAATGGCAGCCCAGCCGGGCACCACGGCACCGGCGGCGGCTGCGGTCTTTTGCAGGCGCAGAGAAGCGATGCCCGCAACCAGGGTGGAGGACAGCGGTGCACCCATGCAGAGCATGGAGGTCAGGGCTGCGGCCATGCCGTTGGGCCCGCCGCCAAACAGCAGGAACACCAGCCCGCTGAGCACGGCGGCACCCAGCAGGATCAGGGCTGTCTTGCGGGCGCGGCGCTCACTGGCGCGCTCCCCGAAGCTCTGCTCCACCAGCGCCTCGTCCCACTGGACAGGGCGGCTGAGCAGCACCCAGGGGTCTTTCTGATCCAAGCTCCGGGCCAGCACCCGGATCAGGTCCTTATCCCGGACGCGGAATGCGCCCTGCAGCCCCTCAGGGGATCGGGCGGCGAGGTCGTAGCCGTTTCTGACGGCAGTCAGCAGGACACGGCTGCCCAGCAGGGCCAGGAACAGGCCCAGTGCGGCCACACCGGAAAGCAGCGTCCAGCTGGAGTTCTGATAGCTCTGGGCGTTGAGCAGGGCGACCGCAGCCTGCACCAGCGCACCGCAGGCGGCCAGCGCCGGCATGGTGTCTGCACTGGGGCGGCCCTTGAGGCCCTGCAGGCCATCCCGCAGGACAGGCCAGCCCACAGCCAGCGCACCGGCCAGAAAGAGCAGGTTGGCAGCATAAAACGCCGCCGGGGCGATCACGGGGTCAAGGGAGGCCACAGGGGCCAGCAGCCCCTCGGCAACAAGGCCAAAGTGGAGCAGCACCACGGCAAGGATGCCCTCCAGCACACACCGCAGCGTCAGCTCCGCACCCATCCGGCGGAGCTTCTCCCCCACCTGCTCGGGCGTTTCCGGCTCGGCTTCTTCTTCAGGCTTCTCCTCAGCCTCCGGCGCGGCAGGGGCCGCTTCCTCAGCAGGCTGGGCCGGGGCCTCCTCTGCCGGGGCGGCAGGCCGGGCGGGTGCTTCATCCTCTTCCAGCCCCATCAGCGGCAGGCTCATGCTGTCGTCCTTGCTGGGGGCCTCGGTGCGGGTAGGGGCCTGCGGCTCGTTCTCGTCCGCGCCCTTGCCAAAGAACTGGAAAGCCGTTTCCGGTTCCGGCTCAACCTCTGGCGCGGCTTCCGGGGCAGACTTCGCCTGTTTTACCGACTGATCCTCGGCAAACACCATGGGGATGGCCGGGCCCTCAGGCGCTGCGGGAGCTTCCGGCTCCACGGCCAGCACCTCTTCGGGGGCATCCTGCATTTCCTCCACCGGGGCAGGCTTGGGGGTGCCATAGAGCATAGCCTTGAGTTCGGCCATCTCTGCATCCTCCTGCTGCTCCTGCGGGGTCAGGGGTTCCCGGCGGCGGGGCGGCTCCGGCTTTTTCTCGGGCTGGGGTGCGGGCCGGGGTTCCGGCTTCGGCTCTGCGGGGGCTTCCGGCGCGGTGGGCAGAGCCACAGGCTCTGCTTCCTCCAGCTCTCCGGGCTCCAATGCCAGCTCCAGGCCGGCCTCGGCTTCTTCCTCATGGCCCAGCACGATCTCACCCGTGGGCGGCAGCTCATTCTGCACGGCCGGGGCGGCGGCAGGCTCCTCTTTGTCCTTTTCGCGGTGGAAGAGCTTGCCCAGCAGGCTGCCGGTGTTCTCCTTTTCCTCATCGCGGCGCTTCATCTCTTCGGGCACCTGTGCCACGCTGGTGCTGAAAAACGTGCGGAACTTCTCGTTCTGCGCATCGATCTCTTCCTGTGTCAGCTCTTTGCGCTTATCATCCTTTGGCATCCTAGTCCCTCCCTGTTCTGGTCACGGCGGTCTGGCCGCTGTTTCTTACTCTGCGGCGCGCTGGCTCTGGATCTCGTACAGGATGATGCCAGCTGCCACCGAGACATTGAAGCTGTCCACGCCGGTGCCCTGAGCGGCCATATCCAGCCGCACCACACCATCGCAGAGCTTTTTCACCAGCTGGGATACACCACTGCCCTCGCTGCCCAGCACCAGTGCGATGGGGCCGGTCAGGTTGTTCTTGCGCAGGGGCACACCGTCCATATCGGCACAGTAGACGAACACCCCCTGATCCTTCAGGCGGCGGATGGTCTCGCCGATGTTGGCCACGCGGGCCACAGGCAGGCGCTCGGCCGCACCGGCGCTGGACTTGATAACGGTGGGGGTCACGGACGCGCCGCCCCGCTTGGGGATGACGATGCCGTGGGCTCCGCACAGCAGAGCAGAGCGCATCACCGCGCCCAGATTATGGGGGTCCTCGATGCCGTCACTCAGCACCAGGAAAGGGGGCTCCCCCTTCTCTCTGGCAACGTTCAGCAGGTCCTCCACGGTCACATATTCGATCTCGCTGGCAAAGGCAGCCACGCCCTGGTGGCTCTCGGTGCCGGTCATCAGGCGCAGCTTGTTGGGATGCACCCGCTTGACCGTGGCCCCGGCCTCCTTGGCCATGGCGGTATAGTAAGCTGCCACGGCGGGGGCCATGCCCTCCGCGATCAGCACGGTATCCACGCCGGAACCGCTCTTGAGCAGCTCGGTCACGGGGTTTTTGCCGTAGACCAGGCTCTCATTCTTGGGCTGCTCCTCCGTGCTGCTGCGGCGGGGGCGGCGCGGCATTTTCTGTTCGTCCATTGATGTGTTCTCCTTCCATTCTATGGCAAGGCGGGCCGTTTGAGCCGCGCCATGGTTTCGTTCTGTTTCAGTTTTACTATATTTTGACACTGATACATTCTAAAGTATAGCATACCCCGGCATTCTTCGCAATGTTTGCCGAAGGCAAAAGTTTTCCACATTCAGCAGGCTATACAATCGGTAATTCGGCTCAAATTTTTCCACATGTTGAAAACCCGGTGGAAAATGTTCAAAAATCAAGTTTGTACGCCCACTTTCCGGGTGGAATTCCACAGTTTCCACCGAGTTTTTAACCGTCCGGGTTCGACACGCAAACTTTTCGCCGTACTTTTTGTAAAATTCAAGTCGGAATTATGACAATTTTTTGAAGGGAGATCCAGTGGTTTTTGCCAGAATCTCCAACATCAAAATGCCCAATGTGAATTTGTGTTGAAAACGCCGCGGGAACCGCCTTGATTTTATCCTGTAATTGGGGTATACTACCCTTAGGTTCGTTAAAGGATGCGCAATCTTGTATCCAAAACGGCTTTTTCACCCCAAAATGATTTTGCGGAGGTAATGAATAATGTTGGTAAATGCAACCGAAATGCTGATCAAGGCACGCGATGGCCACTACGGTGTGCCCCAGTTCAACATCAACAATCTGGAGTGGACCAAGGCAGTCCTGACCGCCTGCGAGGAAATGAAGAGCCCCGTTATCCTGGGTGTCTCTGAGGGCGCAGGCAAATACATGACCGGCTTCAAGACCGTTGCCGCCATGGTCAGCTCCATGGTGGAGACCATGGGCATCACCGTTCCCGTTGCCCTGCACCTGGACCACGGCACCTACGAGGGCTGCAAGGCCTGCGTTGAGGCCGGCTTCTCCTCCATCATGTTCGACGGCAGCCACTACTCCATCGAGGAGAACGTGGAAAAGACCAAGGAGCTGGTCGCTCTGGCACACTCCAAGGGCCTGAGCATTGAGGCCGAGGTCGGCTCCATCGGCGGCGTTGAAGACGGCGTTGTGGGCGCTGGCGAGATTGCAGACCCTGCCGAGTGCGCAAAGATCACCGATCTGGGCATCGACTTCCTGGCTGCCGGCATCGGCAACATCCACGGCGTTTACCCCGCCAACTGGAAGGGCCTGGACTTTGAGGCTCTGGACCGCATCCACAAGGCTACCAACAACATTCCTCTGGTCCTGCACGGCGGCACCGGCATCCCCGACGAGATGATCCAGAAGGCCATCAGCCTGGGCGTTTCCAAGATCAACATCAACACCGAGTGCCAGCTGGTCTTTGCTGAGGCCACCCGCAAGTACATCGAGGCTGGCAAGGATCAGCAGGGCAAGGGCTTCGACCCCCGCAAGCTGCTGGCTCCCGGCGCTCAGGCCATCGTTGACAAGTGCAAGGAGAAGATCGAGCTGTTCGGCTGCGCAGGCAAGGCCTGAGCCGAAGCGCATCTCCTGAGCACATCCCCACCTCATAAATGATACTGCCCCGCTGTTCTGTGCATCACAAAACAGCGGGGCATTTTTTTGTAAGCCAGTCCGCAAAAAGGGGGCTGCTGCACCGGTTTTTCCCGTGTGCCGCAGCCCCTCTTCTTTACTGGTTCAATTTTGCAAACGCTTCCCGCACATCGCCGGAGAAGTAGAGCGTGCCCAGCGCGCACACAGGGCCGGTGCCCCCAAGGGCGACCGCCCGGGCCACACCGGCTTCAATGGTGGAAGCAGGCTCGGCCCTGCCGCCCCGGGCGCGGATCTGTTCGGCCAGCGTCTCAGCGGGCATGGCGCGGGGGGTATGGGCCGCTACGGTGACGAACTGCCCGGCCAGCGGCAGGAGCAGTGCCAGCATCTCGTCCACATCCTTATCCGCCATGATGCTGAGCAGGAACACGAACTTCTGCCCCGGAAAGCGGTCCCGCAAGCTCTGCACAGTGGCCCGCATTCCGTGGGCGTTGTGGCTGCCATCCAGCAAAAAGACGGGCGAATGCCGCAGCAGCTCGAATCGGCCCGGCCAGCGCACCTGTTCCAGACCGGCACGGATGGCACTGTCCGGGATGTTCCAGCCCCGGCTGCGCAGCACCCGCAGAGCCGTAATGGCCGTGGCGGCGTTCCGGGGCTGATAGCTGCCGATCAGGGGCAGGCGGATGCCGTTCAGACCGTCAAAATCAAAAGTGACAGCATCCAGATCCCCGTCCTCGATGGTCAGCCTGCTGAGATCTACCACGGTCAGCGGCGCGTGCCGCTCTGCCGCCGCACGGGCGATGACGGCATCGGCCTCGGGCACACCGCCATAGCTCACCACCGGACTGCCCGGCTTGATGATGCCCGCCTTGGCCGATGCGATATCGGCCAGGGTGGGGCCCAGCTCCTTCACATGATCCATGCCCAGCGCCGTGATGACCGCGCACTCCGGCGGGTCGATGACGTTGGTGGAATCCAGCGTGCCGCCCAGGCCCACCTCCAGCACCACGATGTCGCATTTCGTCTCAGCGAACCAGAGCATCCCCAATGCCGTGATGATCTCGAACTCGGTGGGGATATCGGTCATGGCATCGGCAGCGGGCTTCACACGCTCCACCAGCCGCACCAGCGCCTCGTCCGGGATCTGTTGGCCGTTTACCTGAATGCGCTCGTTGAACCGGTTGATAAAGGGCGAAGTATACAGGCCCACCCGGTAACCCGCCGCCTGCAGGCAGGAGGCCAGCATGGCCGCTGTGCTGCCCTTGCCGTTGGTGCCCGCCACATGGATGAATCTCAGCTGCTTGTGCGGATCTCCCAGTGCGGACAGCAGGGTCCGGGTGCGGGTCAGGCCCGGCTTATGCCCCGCCCACTGGACGGCGTGGATATAGTTCAGCGCTTCTTCATAGTTCATTGTGCAATGCCTCGGATCGTTTTGTTTTCCAGCAGCAGGCGCACCAGCACGGTGTTCACCGCCGCCAGGACCAGCGCGTTGGGAATGCGGGTCACCAGCACGCTCCACGGATAGTTATAGAAGAGGTGGAGTGCCAGCGAGTTGATGACAATGGAGCCCACCGCATGGCCGGCAAACACGCTGATCTGGGTGCGCAGGCCCAGCCGCAGGTTGGGCAGAGCGCGCCAGAGAAGGCCCGCCGTCAGGCCGATGGAGCCAGCCCCCAGCGTGATCAGCGGATTGATGGCGTAGCCGGAAAGGGTGCCGCCGATCATATCGGCCACTGCACCCACGGCAAAGCCCTCCACCGGCCCGAACAGCACAGCGGCCAGCAGGGTGGGCAGGCTGCCCAGGTTGAACCGGACAAAGCCGGTGGAAATGCTCAGCACCCGGGCAAACACGATGCTCATGGCAGTGAGCAGGGCCAGCATGGTGAGCTTGCGGACGGAATTTCTGGAATGGTTCATATCAATTGTCCTCCCCTGTTTCGGGAACCGCGGGGCGGGCAATGCAAAACGCCCTCCCCTGTGACAAACCGCACAAAGGAGGGCGTGATTCAACGGTTCACATCCAGACGGGGCCGCAGACGGCCCCATCTGCACCCAAGTCCATGCAGCAGCGGGATGCAGGCCATGCACCGCGGGTCTTACCTTCGTCCGCAGCACAACTCCCCGTTGATGCGGCACTTAACGCGCATGGCCTTACTCTGTTGATGGTTTTATTATATGCCTTTTTCCGGCCCATTGCAACTACAACTCCCATCATCTTTCCCAATTCGCGGGGCAGATTTTTGGCGGGGTGCACAATTCCGGGCCTACACAAAAAGCCCTCCGGTGCGTCTCGTCCCGGAGGGCTTTGGGGTACAAAAGGGCTGGTCAATTACTGCACATCGGTCAGCTCAGCCAGCTTGTGGAAGATCTCGGTGTTGTCATACACGCCGCGGAACTTGTCTGCACCCTGACCACGGGCGTAGAGGTTCACCATGGCACCGGTGTGGGCGTAGGTGGTATGATCCACACCGGACTTGTGGTTGATGGTGTGGCAGATGGCCATACTGAAAGGGATGTAGGTGCCATACAGCTCGTAATCCTGCTGGCTCATCTTGCTCTGGCTGGAAGAGCCAACCTTGAGGGTGCGCTCGTAAGCGGTGCGCAGGTTCTCCACCTCGTAGTCGGTCAGCAGCAGCTTGCCTGCGTTGGCGGCATCGGGGTCGGTGGGCAGGGTCAGGCCGAAGTTTGCCTTCACGTCCTGCATAGCGGTCTCAAAGGGAGTCTGATTCTTCACGTAGTTGTTCACATAGGTGGAATCGAACTTTGCGTAGGACATCTTCTGGTGGGCCAGATTGGTCAGGAAGGTGTCGTAGTTGGTGGTCTTGTAGCCAATGCCCAGACCGCCGGTCTCGTGGTCAGCGGTCACCAGGATCAGGGTATCATCGGGATGCTGGGCATAGAACTCCACAGCGGCCTGCACTGCGTTGTGCATCTCGATCACATCATGGATGGAAGCAGCGGCATCGTTGGCGTGGCAGGCCCAGTCGATCTTGCCGGACTCCACCATCATAAAGAAGCCGTTGCTGTTGTCCAGCAGCTCAATGCCCTTGCGGACATAGTCGGTCAGCTGCCACTCTCCCGGAGCGGCATCCATGGCGTAGTTCATGGACTTGCCGTCGGCCAGGTTCTCGGCAATGATCAGGGTCTTGCCTGCCCCGGCCTTCAGGGCAGCAGCACCGGCCTGGGTGGTAACAACGTTGTAACCAGCCTGTGCAGCCACCTCGTGGTTGTTGGGGCCGGTGCCATCGCCGTTCACCTTCTGGAACTCGCCGCCTGCGAAATACTCAAAGCCGGAGTTTGCCAGCTCCACACCGATCTGATAGTAGTTCTTGCGGGTCTTCTGGTGTGCATAGAAGGCAGCAGGGGTGGCGTGGTCAATATTCACCGTGGAAACGATGCCAACCTTATAGCCCTTCTGCTTATGGAGCTTCTCTGCAATGGTCTCATAGGGTACATCACGGGTCCAAGGGCACATATTGATGACACCGCTCTCGGTCTTTTTGCCGGAGGCGATGGAGGTGGCAGTGGAAGCGGAGTCCGGGCAGAAGGAGGTGCTGTCGTAGGTGGTCACACTGCCCACCTCAGGGAACTGGGTAAAGCTCAGCTCTGCCTCGGTGATGGCACCGTTGTTGGTGACAGTGCCCTGATAGAACCGGGCAGACTGGATCTGGGCGGTGCCCATGCCATCGCCAATGAACAGGAAGATGTACTTGGGCTTCTTCTGGAACAGGCCAAAGCAGTTCTCCTCGTCAGCTGCGGTGGAAGCAGCCGGAGCGGCAGCGTTTGCAGCCACGGGGGCAGCAGTCATCAGACCGGCGGCAGATGCCACAGCACCCACTTTCAGGAAGTTACGGCGGGACATTTTATGTTCTTTCATACGATAATTCCTCTCTTATCCTGAGCCCTCCCGGGCCCTGTTGCAATGTTTCTTGGGAACGGTTCTATTGTACCCGTTTGGAGAAAGAGGGGAAACCATGGTAAGGCAAATCTTAGGTAAACCTTGGGCAATGAAAAACAGGCATTGGTAAAAAACAGGTGGTCTTTGTAAAATCGGATTGTTCCTGCCCGAGGGCGCTTTTATTCCGTCAGGATTCGCCCCGGATCGGTTGCATCCGGTGGGCAAATCGTGTATACTGTAACCCGATTTTTATTTGCGGAGGGAGGGATGCACATGTCCGTTTTGTGTCTGGGCGAGGTCTGGCTGGAGCTGAACGCCGCCACGGCTCCGGAGCTGACGGAGACGTTCCGGGCGCAGACCGGCGGCTGGGGCGCAGACTTCTGCCGCCAGTACGCCGCATTGGGCGGGCAGGCGGCTCTGCTGGCCCAGCTGGGAGCCGACTCCTTTGGCCGCAAGCTGGCGGCCCGGCTTGCTGGGGATGGTGTGGATTGCTCCCTGCTCTGCTTCACGGATGCCTTCCCCACGCCGGTGGTGTTCACCGGAGCAGACACCGCTCTGCCCTACCGTGCCCACACCGCCGGGCTGGCCCTTGGGCCGGAACAGCTGGAGGCCGCCCCGTTCCGGGGAGCCTCTGCCTTCTGCTTTTCCTCCGCCGGGCTGGTGGACAGCCCCCTGCGGCTGGCCCACCTCGAGGCCCTTGCCGCCGCCCGGGATGCCGGGGCGCTCTGCTGCTATCTTCCCCGGCTGGCGCAGGCCGCGCCCTACTGGCCGCAACGGGAGGCCCTGTGCCAGACCGCCCTGCAGTTTCTTGACCGGGCAGACGTTCTCTTTTTAGAGGAGAGCGACCTGCTCCTCCTCTTCGGCTCCCGGGAGCTGCGCACAGCCCTGTTTGCCCTGTTCACCGGCCATGTGCAGCTGATCTTTTTCTACAAAAAGGACAGGATTCTCGCCTTTACACGCAGTGTTATGGCTTCTGCCGCAAAAAAAGACCAGAGCCCCGCTCTGGTCTTGTATCGGATGGAGAAAATGATGCTCCCTGTCTCTTCTCTGCCCAGATTAAAGGAATCTGAGCTGAACGCGCTGATCGGATAGTCCCCTGCCGCTGAGATGGCGGCGGGAACCAAACAAAAACAGCCAGCGCCGTGGAAAGGAGGAGAAAGCGGCGCTGGCTGTGTATGAGAACTCCCAAACATTTGCGGCTGTCAGGAGATGGTTGGTAGTCTGTCCGCCGCCTTGGCTATTGCCTCGCATCAGCAGGGGACAGTGTTTTTTTAAAGGGGCCGCGCCGCCCGGTTTCTGCCGGAGATGCGCGGTTTTCATTGCCTGCATGGCATCTTGGGAGGATGTTTTTCTGTTCCTCCCTGACTGCACCCTTATTGTACAGGATAAAAATGGAGTTTCTTTGTGAGGAATTTGAACAAATTGAAAATAAACGGAGCCGCTGCACATCATTTTGTACAGCGGCTCCGTTTTTTACGCTTTTTCTTTAATTTTCAGCCAGATTACCGGTGTAGAGCTGGTAATACTTGCCCTTCTTGGCGATCAGCTCGTCGTGGCTGCCGCGCTCGATGATGCGGCCCTGCTCCAGAACCACGATGCAGTCTGCATTGCGGACGGTAGACAGACGGTGGGCAATGACAAAGCTGGTGCGGCCATACATCAGGCCGTCCATGCCCCGCTGGACCAGCGCCTCGGTGCGGGTATCAATGGAGGAGGTCGCCTCGTCCAGGATCAGCACCGGGGGATCGGCAACCGCGGCGCGGGCAATGGCCAACAGCTGGCGCTGCCCCTGCGACAGGTTTGCGCCGTCGTTGGTCAGCATGGTGTTGTAGCCATCGGGCAGACGCTTGACAAAGCCATCGGCATTGGCCAGCTTTGCGGCGGCAATGCACTCCTCATCGGTGGCATCCAGGCGGCCATAGCGGATGTTCTCCATGACCGTGCCGGTGAACAGGTGGGTATCCTGCAGAACGATGCCCAGAGAGCGGCGCAGGTCGTCCTTTTTGATCTTGCGGATGTTGATGCCATCATACCGGATCTTACCGTCTGCGATATCGTAGAAGCGGTTGATCAGGTTGGTGATGGTCGTTTTGCCGGCACCGGTGGAGCCGACAAAGGCGATCTTCTGGCCCGGGCGGCCATAGAGGTTGATCCCATGCAGAACGGTCTTTTCCGGCACATAGCCAAAATCGACATCGGTAAAGGTGATGTCACCCGCCAGCTTGTGGTAGGTGGTGGTGCCGTCGTGGTGGGGATGCTTCCAGGCCCAGATGCCGGTGCGCTCGGTGGTCTCCACCAGCTCGTCATCCTTGCCATACTTGACGTTGACCAGGGTGACATAACCCTCGTCGGTCTCGCTGGTCTCGTCCATCATCTTGAAGATACGCTCCGCACCGGCCAGTGCCATGATCACGCTGTTGGCCTGCATGGACACCTGGCTGATGGGCATATTGAAGCTCTTGTTCAGGCTCAGGAAGGCCATCACGGTACCCAGGGTCATGCCGCCCACATTGCCAACGGCCATGGCTGCGCCTACCAGAGCACAGACTGCATAGCTGATATTGCCCAGCTGTGCGGTAACGGGCATGATGATGTTTGCGTAGCTGTTGGCCTGCTTGGCGCTTTCCTTCAGTTTATCGTTCAGCTGCCGGAAGCCATCCAAAGCCTTCTGCTCGTGGGTGAACACCTTGACGACCTTCTGGCCCTCCATCATCTCTTCGATGTAGCCGTTCACCTTGCCCAGATCCTTCTGCTGGGCCACAAAGTACTTGCCGCTCATGGAAGTGATCTTCTTGGAGCAGAACAGCATCAGGGCCACCATCAGCATGGTGACAACGGTGAGCTGCCAGCTCATCAGGCACATGCTGGTGAACACGGACACGATGGTGATGGCGCTGGACACCAGCTGGGGGATGCTCTGGCTGATCATCTGGCGCAGGGTGTCCACATCGTTGGTGTACACCGACATGATGTCGCCGTGGGGGTGGGAGTCAAAATACCGGATGGGCAGGCTTTCCATGTGGGTGAAAAGCTGGACGCGCAGGTTGCGCAGGGTACCCTGGGTCACGTTGACCATGATACGGGCGTTGAGCCATGCGGCCAGCACGCCGATGGCGTAGATGCAGCCAATGCGCACCAGTGCGCCTGCCAGCGGGCCGAAGTCCGGCGTGGCCTGCTTGGTCATGGGGACGATGTAATCATCGATCAGGGTCTTGAGGAAGAGGCTTGCCTGCACGTTTGCCAGCGCGCTGACGATGATGCAGACCAGCACAAGGATGCAGTGGGGCAGATAGTGCTTGAACACCTCATCCATGATCCGCTTGAGCAGCTTGCCCGGGTTCTCGACCTTCGGCTTGGGGCCGCCCACCCCACGGGGGCCGGGGCCCTTTACTTCTTTCACCTGTGCCATTACTGCTCACCTCCCTGCTTGTCAAAATCGCCGCCGCCCTGGGTCTGGCTGTTGTAAACTTCCTGATAGATCTTGTTTGTCTTGAGCAGCTCCTCGTGGGTGCCCAGGCCGTTGATCTGGCCGTTATCCAGCACCAGGATGCGGTCTGCATCCTGCACGGAGGAGATGCGCTGTGCAATGATGATCTTGGTGGTACCGGGGATCTCCTCCCGGAAGGCCTTGCGGATCTTGGCATCGGTGGCAGTATCCACGGCGCTGGTGCTGTCGTCCAGGATCAGCACCTTGGGCTTGCGCAGCAGCGCGCGGGCAATGGTCAGGCGCTGCTTCTGGCCGCCGGACACGTTGGAGCCGCCCTGTTCGATCCAGGTATTGTACTTATCAGGGAAGCGCTCGATGAACTCATCGGCGCAGGCCAGCTTGGCCACCCGGATGCACTCTTCCTCGCTGGCGTTCTCATCGCCCCAGCGCAGGTTGTCGAGGATGGTGCCGCTGAACAGAACGTTCTTCTGCAGCACCATGGAGACCTCCCGGCGGAGGACATCCAGGCTGTAATCCTTAACGTCCACGCCGCCCACCTTGACAGAGCCGGTCTCGGCATCATACAGGCGGGGGATCAGCTGCACCAGGCTGGATTTTGCACTGCCGGTGCCGCCGATGATGCCCAGCGTCTCGCCCGGCCGGATGCTGAAGGTGACATCGTTCAGGACAGGCTGGCCGGAGCCGTGCTTATACTTAAAGGTAACGTGCTCGAACTCGATGCCGCCATCCCTGACCTGCTGCACAGGTGCCTTGGGGGCGGGCAGGTCGGTGGTCTCGTCCAGCACTTCCACGATACGGCGGGCAGAAGCGGCGGACATGGCGATCATCACAAAGGCCGAGCTCAGCATCATCAGGGCCATCAGGATGTTCATAATGTAACCGAACAGGGCGTTCAGCTGGCCGGTGGTGATCGCACCGTTCAGGACGTAATGTGCGCCGAACCAGCTCAGGGCGATGTTGCAGCCGTACACAGAGACCAGCATGGCGGGATTGTTGAAGCTCAGGCGGCTCTCGGCGTGGACGAACTGCTTGTACAGGCTCTCGCAGGCCTTGGTGTACTTCTCGTTCTCAAAGTGCTCCCGGACAAAGCTCTTGACCACGCGGATGGCCGAGACATTCTCCTGCACGGAGGCGTTCAGGTTATCGTAGTTCTTGAACACCTTATCAAAGATGCCGAAGGTGGGGACCATAATGCCTGCCAGCACTGCCACCAGGAACACGATCGCCACCAGGAACACCATGGTCAGCGAGCGGCTGATCATGGAGGCCATGATGAGCGCGAAAACCAGATGGACGGGGGCACGCACGCACATGCGCTCGATCATCTGGAACGCGTTCTGCAGGTTGGTCACGTCGGTGGTCATACGGGTGACCAGACCAGCCGTGGAGTACTTGTCGATGTTGGAGAACGAGAAATGCTGGATGTTCTCATACATCGCATCGCGCAGATTGCCTGCAAAGCCGGTGGATGCCGTGGCAGCAAACCTGCCGGCCAGCACGCCCAGCAGCAGGGCAATGGCCGCCACCAGGAAGGTGAGCAGGCCGTACTTGACAACGGCGTTCATATCGCCCTTTTCAATGCCCTGGTCAATGATAAAGGCCATGATGGTGGGCAGCAGCACATCCATGATGGCTTCCAGAGCAGAGAAGATCGGTGTCAGGATCGCGGCGCGCTTGTACTCGCCCAGATGTGACACAAGTTTTTTGATCATCTGTTGTAATCCTCCTGAAGTTTATTTGCAGGGGTCATTCCAGCCCCTTGCGCAGCTTGTTCAATAACCGCAGAAGCTCTGCGTTTTCCTCTTCCGTCAGCAATCCGGCCACAAACTCATCGGTCTGGTGCAGGGAGAGCATCGTCTTTTCGTGGACGCGGCCTCCCTCTTCCGTCAGGATCAGCCGCTTGAGCCGGGCATCCTGCGGCACGCTCTGGCGTTCGATGTAGCCCTTGCGCTCCATCAGCTGCAGGATGTTCGTCACGGTCGAGCGTGTGATGGAGAACTCCCGTTCGATATCGCGCTGGTACACGGGCTCGTTCTTGTGCCAGTAGAGGTAGCTCATGATCCAGTCGTGCATGGGGGTCACGTTGTCCACATTGTTCTCCCGGTGGAACTGGTTGATCTTGCGGAAGATCAGGTTGTTCACCCGGCGCACCTGTGCCGGGATGACCTGCGGCGGCTCCCATGGAGGAATGCAGCAGGGCTGTTTGTTGCTTTCATCGTGCATAATGGTTTCCCTTTTGAATTGTTTGTAACAGGATTGTTTCCTTTAGAACTGTTTGATGCCGTACAATATCATAACGCACGATTCGATCATTGTCAATAGGAGACGCAAAATAAAATACAGAAGCGCCCCACCGAACAAACGGCAGGGCGCTTCCACTGGGCGCTGATTTTGCTTCTGCTGGCGCAACAGCCCTTGCTTTCTGACCAGAATATGCTTTAATAAAAGCAACTACGGGCGCTGCGCCCCCGAATACTGCAAGGAGAATCCTATGGAACAACGAAACACCCGCCTGCGGAACGCGGGCTTCGTCACCTTCTTTTTCAGCGGCATCTGCACCATTTCCAGCGGTGTGGTGGTCAGCCTGCTGCAGGAAGAATACGGCTTTGCCTACGGCATGACCGGCACCCTGCTCAGCCTGCTGAGCATCGGCAACCTGCTGGCGGGCCTGCTGGCCGGTGCGCTGGTGGGAAAAATGGGCATGAAGCCAAGCGTCCTGCTTCTGACCATCGGCTATGCGGTGGGCTACGGCCTGATGGGCCTGACCGGCCTGCCCATTCTGCTGGCGCTGACCTTCTTCATTGTGGGCATTGCCAAGGGCAGTGTCCTGAACACCTGCACCATCCTTGTCAGCGGCAACTCTGCAGACCGCACCCGGGGCATGAACACCATGCACGCCTGCTACGCCTGCGGTGCCCTGCTCTGCCCCTTTCTGATCTCTGCCGCGGCCAGGCTCAGCACCACGCTGGCCGTGCTGGCACTGGCGGCGCTGGGTCTGGTGCTCTGGCTGGTATACCTGTTCACCCCCATGGCAGGCCGTGCCAAGGCCAAAGAAGCTGTCACCGATTGGAGCTTTTTGCGCTCCTCCCGCTTCTGGCTGCTCACCGGCCTGCTGTTCTGCCAGAACGCCGCCGAGCAGAGCGTTGTGGGCTGGATGGTCACCTACTTCAAGGACAGCGGCATCATTGCAGGCACGCTGGCGGCCTATACCGTCACCGTGATGTGGGGTGCCACCCTGATCGGCCGCCTGCTCATCGCCTTTGTGTTCCCACTCAAACAGCCCCGCAAGGCCATGGTGTTTATGGCGGTTTTCTGCACTGCCTTCTACTTTGCCATGATGCAGACCCACAGCCAGCTGCCTGCCATCCTGCTGCTGTTCGCCTTTGCCTTCTCCATGGCCGGTATGAACCCCACCGCCGTGGCCAGCGCCGGTAAAATGACCACCGTGACCAGCATGGGCATCATGCTGCCGGTGGCATCCAGCGGCGCGATCCTGATGCCCTGGGTCATCGGCAAGGTGGCTGAAAGCGCCGGTCTTGCTGTTGGTATGGCAACCAATATCGTGCCCTGTGTGGGGCTGATCATCTTTGCGATTCTGGTGTCCAGAATGCGGGAGGAGTAAACCTCTCCGTCATTGCATCGCATGCCACTTCTCCTGGCAGGAGAGGCAGGCAGCAGGCGACTGAGCGGTTCAGCCCCTCGCCTTTGCGCTGAACTCACACCCACAGTAATCCTGACGGTAAAGCCCGTACTCCTCCGAAAGCTGGAGAGAGCGCAGGTAGCCGTTCTGCTTTTTGAAATCCGAGGGCAGGTGCCTGATGCCGAATTCGGCTTCAAGCTCCTGCCCGATTTGATTGATGCGGGCAGCATCCTTGTGGGGGCTGATGGAAAGCGTGGTGGTGAACCAATCAAAGCCGTGCTCCTTTGCGTACTGAGCAGCCCGGCGCATCCGCAAACGGTAGCAGACGGTGCACCGCCCGCCCCGCTCCGGCTCGTTTTCCAGCCCCTGCACAGCCGTATAGAACTCCTGCGGGTCGTAGTGGTCCTCGATGACCGTGACCCCCAGCGGGTGCGCCTGCGCCACGAACTTTTTCAACTCCTCGCCCCGGCGGTAGTATTCTTCGGCAGGCCAGGTGTTGGGGTTATAGTAAAGCACCGCGATCTCAAAATACCGGCACAGCTTTTCCAGCACGGCGCTGGAACAGGGCCCGCAGCAGGCATGGAGCAGCAGCTTTGGCCGCTGCGGCCCCAGCATTTTCAACACTTCGTCCATCTGCTGTGCAAAATTCAACTGTTTTGACATCGGTTTCATCCTTTGTTATACTTGCTTTGATTCAAATAGCTCCCTCCTGCTGCCTCGTCAAAAAGAGCCGCAGCTGCCGGAAGGGGCATCCCGGTCATATTATATCACATTTTATCTAATAGGAGAACTGCGATGACAAACGAGAAGATCGCCCGTATCAACGAGCTGGCAAAAAAGAGCAAGACCACCGGCCTGACCGATGCTGAAAAGGCAGAGCAGCAGGCCCTGCGGCAGGAGTATGTTGCGGACGTAAAGGCCAGCCTGCGCGCCCAGCTGAACAACACCTCGATCAAAGAGCCGGATGGCACTGTGCACAAGCTGGGGAAGAAGAACTAAAGCAGCATCACGAAGAGGAGCGCCTGGCAGATCATTGAGAGAAAAGTGTTTCTTCCCTCTTTTTTTGTTCCGCGTTTCGTGCTATACTATAATCGTATTGTTGCGGACATTTCCGCGGGCGGTACAGATTCCCAAGGTGGCGTATCCCGGGCAAGGTGCACGGAAAAGGCTGTCTTTTGAAAAAATGATAAAGAGGTCATTTATTATGCTTACTGCAATTACGGGTATCAACTGGGGCGATGAGGGCAAGGGCCGCATGGTCGATCTGATCAGCCAGGAGTATGACATCGTTGCACGGTATCAGGGCGGCAACAACGCAGGCCACACCGTGAAGAACGAGCGCGGCAAGTTCGTGCTGAACCTGCTGCCCTCCGGCATCCTGCGCCCCAACGTTGTCTGTGTGATGGGCAACGGTATGGTCATCGACCCGCACCATCTGGACGGCGAGATCAACAATCTGCGGGAGCAGGGCATTTCCATCACCCCCGATAACCTGAAGATCTCCGACCGGGCCACCATCACCATGCCCTACCATGTCGATCAGGACGGCCTGGAAGAGGCCCGCCTGGCCAAGACCGGCGCACAGTTCGGCTCCACCAAGCGCGGCATCGCCTACACTTACGGTGACAAGTACATGAAGAAGACCCTGCGCATGGGCGACCTGCTCCACCTGGACGACAGCGTGAAGAAGCGCCTGGTGACCATGGTGGATTCCAAGAACCTGGTGATGGAGGGCAGCTACCACTCCGCCCCCATCAGCGTGGACGAGATGTGGGCATGGCTGGAGAAGTATGCCGCTATCTTCAAGGATTACATCTGCGACGTGGGCCAGTATCTGGCTGACGCAGATGCCGCCGGCAAGAAGGTGCTGTTCGAGGCCCAGCTGGGCGCTCTGCGCGACATCGACTTCGGCATCTACCCCTACACCACCTCCTCCAACGTCATCGGCGCTTACGCCCCCATCGGCGCAGGCATCCCGGGCCACAAGCTGACCAACAGCATCGGCGTGATGAAGGCTTACTCCTCCTGCGTGGGCGACGGCCCCTTTGTCACTGAGCTGGCCATGACCGAGGAAGAGAAGCACGCCCTGCGTGAGGCTGGCCACGAGTACGGTGCAGCCACCGGCCGTCCCCGCCGCGTTGGCCCCATCGACCTGGTGGCAAGCCACTACGGCGTGTTCTGCCAGGGCTGCGATGAGGTTGCCCTGACCCTGCTGGACGTGCTGGACTACATGGAGAAGATCCCCATGGTCACCGGCTACAAGCTGACCGACGGCACCATCACCAAGCGCTTCCCCATGGGCATGGCTCTGGACACCGCACAGCCCGTGGTGGAGTATCTGCCCGGCTGGCACTGCGATATCACCGCTGCCCGCAAGTGGGAGGATCTGCCCCAGGAAGCCCGCGATTACGTTGAGTATCTGGAAAAGGCTATTGGCTGCAAGATCACCTACATCTCCGTTGGTGCCGAGCGTGAGGCCTACATCCATCACAACGTCTGATCCGCGCCACAGAACCCGCCGCATTGAAAAGGAAGCGTGACTATGTTTGATATCATCACGGACAGCGCCTGCGACCTGACCCCTGAGACGGCCGCAACACTGAATATTGAGATCATCCCCTTCTATGTCTCGCTGGACGGTGAGCACTACCGCAAGGAAGGCAAGGAGATCGCCGTGCGCGATTTCTACCAATTCATGGTAGATAACCCCTCGGCCTACCCCAAGACCAGCCTGCCTTCGCTGGAGGATTTTGAGACCGCCTTCCGGGCCCATGCCGAGGCGGGCCGCCCGGTGCTCTGCATCTGCTTTACCAGCAAGATGAGCGGCTGCGTGGGCAGTGCCCGCAACGCCCGGGAGCTGGTGCTGGAGGATTTCCCCGATGCTAAGATCGAGGTCATTGACAGCACCGCCGCCACCGTGACCGAATCCATCGTGGTGGAAAACGCGGTGGCCATGCGGGATGCAGGCTGTACGCTGGACGAAGCCGTGACCTGGCTGGAAGCGGAAAAGATCACCAACCAGATCTTCTTCACGGTGGGTAATCTGGACTACCTCATCAAGGGCGGGCGCATCGGCAAAGTCACGGGCCGTGCCGCCAACATTCTGGGCATCAAACCCATGATCCTGTTCAAGGAGGGCGAGATCTTCTCCGCCGGCGTGGCCCGCGGCCGCCAGAAGAGCTTTGAGAAGGCCCTCGATCTGCTGATGACCTATCTGGCCGATCACAACGGCACACCCGATGACTACTGCATCACGGTGGGCTACGGCTACGATGCCGACGAGGGCAAGCGGCTCTGGATGCAGACCCGCGCCGCCCTGCGCGCCAAGTACCCCACCTGCGAGTGCAATGTGGTCCTGCTGCAGATCGGCTGCACCATTGCCGTGCACACCGGCCCCTATGCGCTGGGCATGGGTGTAATGCGGCGGTGGAAAAAACAGTAACTCCCTCAGTCGCCTCCGGCGACAGCTCCCTCTAGGAGGGAGCCTTACGGCAGCGAAAAGCCTCTCTCTGAGAGGGAGGTGGCATTGCGTCAGCAATGACGGAGGGAGTTCCCACATAGTAAAAAAGAAGCCCCGACGAATGTCGGGGCTTCTTTTTGTTTTTCAGCCTTGATTTTTACGATGCACGATCACAGAAGACGGTGACACGGGTCTTGCCGCCGTAGGTGCAGGTGTACAGCACCAGGGCGTAGCCGCTGTGTTCCACTTCCTCCACACTGTGGGGGTCAAGCACTTCGACCTTGTTCACGACGTACTCATTCACGATGCCGTCCATATCGGTGAAGATAACGCTGTCCCCCGCTGTGAGGGAGGTCAGCTTGCCGAAATGGCTCTCGTAGTTGTGCGCCGCAATGACCAAATCATCGGTGCGGGAAGAGCCGAACTGGCGGCAGGGAGCGATCTTCAGGCGGGGGTAGCTCCACTCGCTCATCACCGGCAGGTCAATGCCGATGGCGGGAATGGAGATCTCACCCACATATTCGTTACCGTCGATCTCCACCACCGGGAGCTCGGGGTCCAGGGGGCCGCTCTCTGCCTCCGGTTCCGGGGTCTCCACCTTCTGCTGAAGGTCGGCCACCACGGTCTGGGCCTCGGCACCGGCGTGGGCATCCTCGTAGCGGTTGTAGGCGTACAGGCCGCCCGCCGCCAGCAGGAGCACCACACCCAGCACGATGCAGACAAGCCCGGGGGATACTTTACGCATTCTTTTCACGTTTCTTGCTGCGCTCCATCAGGTAGGCACCCACGGCCACCAGCACCAGACCGCTTGCCGTCAGAACAGGTATGGGCCAGTTCAGCTGACCGGTCTGGATCAGTTTGGGGCCTTCGGCCGGGCGGGCATCCGCCACCACGCTGGCCGGGGCGGTGGGCTCCGGTGCACTAGGGGTGGTGGTTTCAGTCACGGTCGGGCGGGCATCTGCCGGGGCCGGGTTCTCCGGCGTGGAAGGGGTGGGCGGGGTGACAGGATCAGGGTCATACGGATCCGGGTAGTACGGGGTCTCGATGGCCTTGTAGCTGTTGTTGAAGGTGATACTGCTCACCTTTTCGTCCATCAGGTCGGCCTGTGTGTGCACGGCCATCCGGGCCACCAGCTTGTCGTTGTCCCACACCACGGAAACGCGCAGATAGTACACGGTTTCATCGTAGGTGCCGCGGGTGTTGACACCGGCGCGCTGGCGCACGGTGTAAACATAATAGCCGGGCTTGGTATAATCGATGGGGCCAAAGCTGCCGGTCTCGCCGTCAGTGATCTCCAGAGTGGTCACCTCGGGCAGGGGCGCATTGTCCACAGCCTCAAGTTCCACAGTCAGTGTTTCCTTTGGGAGAGGTGTTTCCCCCGTGGACTGAATGGAAACCGGAAGCTCCTGCAGCTGTGTATGCTGGTCAGCCGCGGTGGCCGCAAATGCCGCCGGCTGACACAGGCAGAACCCCAACGTAAGCGTCAGGAGTGCTGCCGCAATTTTACGGAACCTCATTTCATCCTCTCCTTTATGAATCCGACGCGGACGGGATCATCCACGCCAGAAGAATGGTGCGTGCATCGGTAAACTCCGTTGAACAGGTGGACAGCGCCAGCACCTGAGCGTCATCGCCCGCCGCTTGCATGGCGGCCAGCGTTTCGGTGTTCAGGTTCAGGGCGTTCTCCTGCGCAAAGGTGTACAACCCCTGCAGGTCGCTGTCCCAGCGCTGGGGCTGGAAGATCGCGCTCTCAGACGAAGGGACCAGCAGACATGCAAAGGTTTTAAGATCATAGGTGCGGTCGGGCAAGATCAGCTCACCGGTGGTGTTCTCTGCAAAGAACTCTGCATCCTTGTAGAGATCCAGATCACCGAACATCTTGCTCTCTTCCATGTGGTGACCATACAGCAGAGAGTAAGGGTCGGTGAAGTTCTTGTCGCAGTTCACATCCAGAAAGATGCTGCCTGCCAGCGAGAAATCACCGTAGACATCGGTGTTCACATAGGTAAAGTTGTCCTCGCCCTGTACCACAGGGTAGTCGATGGCGGTGTTGTCCAGTGTGACCCACGCGCAGACATCCGGGTTGATGCCCAGCAGCTCCTCAAAGCTTGCGCCGTTATCCGCGCCCGCCTTGGGCTTGAACTGCAAAAGCTCTGCCTGAACATTGTCTGCGGCGGCGTACACCTGCGAGTTGTCCCACAGGGCATAGGCTGAATACGCCCCGGCGACCACCAGGAACAGCACGACCACCGCGCTCACCAGAAAATCGGCTGCCCTCAACGCTTTTCTCTGCCAGTTGATACAGCCCACCTCCGGTTAAGCAAATTCAAATAAGTGGTTATTCGTTAGGTTTGTGCTGAGATAACCCCCCAGTCACGCTTCGCGTGCCAGCCCCCGCTAATAGGGGGGCCCTTGGCATGGCGCAAAACTTCACGGTTTTGCCAAGGCCGCCCCTACTAGGGGCGGTGGCATCCCGCAAGGGATGACGGTGGGGTTTAATCTACCGCGAGCAATTACTCCTCGTCGCGGCGGCGCTTGTTCAGCATCAGGGCCACACCACCAATGACAACGATGGCCAGCATTGCAATGTAAGGTGCATTGTCCAGCACAACACCCATGTCGGGGGTGCCTTCCTTGGTATTGACAATAGTGATATGAGAATCGCTATTGGTCGTCTCTGCACCAACGGTATTAGCAGCAACCTCCTGAGCACCAAAATCACCAATTGCGGTGAAGTTCTTGCTGTCAATGGTCTTATTAGCCTTGTTAAGCGTTACAGTATAGTCACCGCTTACGACCTTATCATTTTCCACAGTTGCACTCTTTTCGAGAACGGTAACGGTCACACCAGCAGGCAGGTTGCTCAGCTGGATATAATCATTACGGCCCAGCTTCACAGTCTTAGTTGCACCGATTTCCCAAACATCTTTAGCTTTCACACCATTATCTGCCTTATCATCGCTATGGACAACGGTTGCACCAGCATAAGACAAATCCTTGTCATCTTTCTTTTCGCCAGTCAGAGTAACATCAAACTCAAACGTCTCACCCAAGTCTGCAAAGCTACCAGCAATTTCCTTAGAAATCACCAAATCATGGACAGTTTCATTGTCACCGTCTTTACCATAAGTATTGGTGAACGCATTGGTATTCTGAACTTTTTCACCCTCGACATAGGTGATAGAACCATCAGCGTTATTTGTTACACTACCACCGCGACGCAGAGCAACATAGTAGTCATAACCATCAATAATGTTCTTATTGGTATCAACCTTATGAGTCACAGTAACAACCATGTACAGCTCGCTGTTATCATACTTTACAGCAGGAGTAGAACCCTGATCTTCGGTAATCTTGTAAACATAGATACCAGTACCAGTCTCGCTAATCTTCAGGTCAGAGATATCAATCGTAAAGTCTTTGGTATAAGCACCATCAGTCTTTGCGGGCAATCCCTGAGAGGTGCTGCCACCAATAGTGTTATCAAACTTTGCTTTTTTCTCCACATTGCTCACATTGGGAAGAGTAGTAACCTTACTATCCTTCTTTTCATAGCCCACATAATTAAGCTTAAACGTGAACTCTTCAAAAGGTGCAACACCCTTTTCAACCTTGTAGTTCTTGGTCAATTTAAAACTACCATTGCTTTCCAATGCAGTCGAGCTAACAGAGATCACATTATCGCTCGGCGTATCCGCAAACGCTGCGGGTGCGCCGACGGTGAGCATCATGGCGGCAGCCAGAACGCCCGCGAAGAATTTCTTCAGTTTCATTGTTATTCCTCCCTAGTAAGAAATAGTTCGTACTCCTGTGCCGCGGCCCAAACTCCGCAGTTCACAGGCAGGATGCCGGCAGCTTCTTCCGGCCTCCGTGGTATTACAGACTGCGTCGCCGCAGTAGTGTAATTACTTTTGCTTGCACATCCTCCAGCGGAACCGGACCAAAGTCCCGGCTATCCTCGGATTGTGTGCGGTAATCGCCCAGCACAAAAACGCAGCCTTCCGGCACCGTGTAGGGGTACTCCAGCGCGTCTTTTGCGTAGGTGGGGTAGAGGATCTCGCCGCTCTGCACCGCGCCGTTCACCACAAGGGTGCCGCTGTCGTCCAGAGCCACAAGGTCGCCCTCGCGCCCAAGGATGCGGCCCACCCGGAGCTTGCCGCCCTGGGTGTAGACCACAACGTCGTTTTTTGCGTAGGTTTTTTGCAGGCGGTAGCAGATGAGCAGGTCGCCATCCTTTACCGCGGGGAACATACTGCTGCCCTTGGCCTGCGTGAGCAGGAACACCTGCGTGAACAGCACCCAGGCGCACAGCAGGATCACCACAACGCGGCCCAGCAGGCTGATAAAATCCTGCCGGTTCTCAGCGTCCAGCCTGCGGCGGCGCACCGCCTTTGCCCCCAGCTTCAGGGCTTCATTGTCCAGCGGGTGCATCGGAATGCGCCTCCTTTTGGGGGTCAGAGCTGTCAGATTCCGGGTTAAACCTCTCAGTCACGGGCTTCGCCGTGACAGCGTCCGGGTTAAACCTCTCAGTCACGGGCTTCGCCGTGACAGCTCCCCTAGTAGGGGAGCCCTTGGCAAAACTGTCCACTTTGGCGGTATCCAAGGGCAGGCTTCCGGTCTGCTGCTCCAAGAGCACATTGTACCTTGTGCGCTCGGCGCGGATGGCGGCTTCGTACAGGGCGTAAAGCTCTTCCAGCTTCTTCCACATTGCCGCTTCGTCCACGCCGCCCAGCAGGTTCTTGCGGAATTTCACCGTTTTGTACCACTGGATGATTGCTTCCTGCTCCGGGCTGATACAGCTTTCCTCTGCACCGGCCAGCCGCTGGGGCGCTTTCTTCTTCGCCATGCGGTCAGCCCCCTTTAGTCATCTTCCTTACGGTGCTTGCGCAGCATCAGCAGGGCCACGCCGCCAGCCACCACAGCAAGGATGACAATGTAAGGCAGGGTGTCGAGGAGAACACCAAGGTCAGGCTCGAGCGTCCGGTGATTGGTGAAGTGAACCGTCTGCTCAGTTGTACCGATTGTTACAGTTGCAGTACTATTCTTTTCGTATACTTCACCGTCTGTACCAATCTGCCAGCTGGTATCGTACTTCTCACCAGAATAATCTTCCTCTATAACTTTGTACTCACCACTTGGCAGATTCTTGAAGATAATCGAAGCTCCGTCTTTCAGAGTAAACTTGCCATTACCCTGCCATACAGCCCTTGTGTTATCAGTAGTCTCAATGTTCGCTTCCGTGATGTTCGCCGATGTGCCATCAGCTTTGGTAATTGTAAAGGTAAAGGCTTTGTTGGTGTCGCCAAGTTTGCCAGTAACGGTTTTGGAGATGGTCAGGTTGGCAGAAGCAGGTACATACTTTGCGTAGAAAGTTGTATCCGTAGAAATGGTGCCATTTACAAAATCCGCTTCTCGGGTGCAATTTTCATCCGTATACCAACCTTTAAAGGTATAAACTGTACCATCTGCTGTTATTTTTTTATCCGGGCACACCGCTTCATTCTGATCATCGCGTTTGACATCCGGGCGGGCAATTGTATTCAACTGAATTGAATCGCCTTCATTTTGGACTGTAAATGCTCCGCCATAATCACGCACTAGAGCAAAGGTATCTTCACCCGCATCCTGAACCATAAACGTGACATTGATGTGCGTTGCATCATGGATCAATAGCAAACCATCCAGATGGTACGTCATTGTTTTATCATTGACCGACGGAACCGGAGATTTATATACGCCACTCGTGTATGTGTCTTTATATTCCGTTTCATCCGTCCAGTCTCCGTCCTTGCCGTTTTTGCCAGTGTTAGCTCCGCCTACTGCAACCACCTCGTACCATTTAATTGTGTATGTGCCGCCAAAATTCTTCTTCTGTTCATCAGTCATACTACTATCTTTCGGAGCGACCTCATAATAGTAGTCCTTGTAAGAACCATTCTTTTTAATCGGAATCACAGGAAACTGTCCGGAATCAACCAAAATTTCTGTTCCAAGCTTCGTATCAATGGCAGCTGTGTTATAAATTCGGGTACATTCCTTGTATGTACTCGGATCAACTACATTCGAAATTGTACCAACAGCCATGCCGTTCCACGCTTTATTTTCAACTTTTTCGCCGTAGTAATCACCCGAATAGCCCAAAACCTGCGTGTAAACATAAAGATCGTGAGAAGGTTTCTGATTGCTCTTCACAACTGTAATCTCCAGTTCATCGCCGTTACCTTCCGGTTTCGCATCCTTTCCAGTAGCTTTACCATAACGGTGAGCAACCGTCACCTTACCCTCTTGCGTAACCTTTATCCGTACTGTTTTGTAGGAATCTCCTATACCTTTTATCTGACTAACTTCTTCATTGTCACTGTTTATAAATACCGCATTACCGGTAGTCTTGTCCGGATTAAGTCTCCATGTGTGATTGTATGTTGTTTTTCCGTTTTTGCCCCGCAGTGTAATCGTTGCGCCAACTGGAACCTTTGCATCACCCTGAATGCCGCTGATGCTACTGATCGTAGCAATTCCATCATTCACATTCGGGTACTCAACGCCATCAATCTCAATGCTGACGATCTCAATGCCGTCATCATCGAAGTCTTCACTTCCCTGATCCGGATATTCCAGTGCAATCACAAAGGGGCTGAAGCTGGAGGTCTCGAAGGTCAGGGTGCCATTCTCATAGCTGACAACATCCAGTTTTTCCACGGTGCCGTCGTTTTTCTGGTGGAGCACCTTCAGCGCATCGGCATTGAGCGCTCCCATTTCTTCCATTTCCGCAATATCCGGCAGTTCGTTCAAGCCAGAAACAGTAACGGTGGCCTTCTGGCCCTTGGCCAGCTGCACCTTCTCGCTGTTAATATCTTCGGGCGTGATCTTCAGGCCCAGAAGAGGCTGCATCCCCTGAAGCTCATTCACGTAGGTATTGCAGAACTCCGTCATGGAATGATCACCCATGTGGGTAACGCTGAGTCTGTGAGTGGCAGAGGGCAGGTTTTTCACTTCCACCGGCAGATTGACGCTCTTCGTGTTGCCGTCCTCGTCCTTGTAGGAAGCAGAGGCCTTGGCAGTCAGATCCACAGGCACGGGGTTCTTGTCCACCAGATCCTCGTGATCCACGTCCTCTTCCTCATCGGAGCCCACGGTACCGTCCTTCCATGCGGCGTAGACGTTCACGGTGGTGGTCTTGTCGTCCAGAATGTTGCTGGTGGGGTCGGTGAGGTTCAGGCGCACCCGGTTGCCAAACTCGTCCAGCGTGTACCAGTAGTCAAACTGCCGCAGTTCGCCCTTGGGGTCCCGGTTGGAGGAGGGGTTCTCGATGTAGCTGCTGTAGTCCGCAATGGTCTCTGCCCGGGGCACAGCCTGAATAAAGTACAGGTTCCACAGAACCTCACCGTTCCGGGCCAGATACTCGCTCTCCGTCATATTGTTGATCTGTGCCTGAGCGGTAATGTCCTGCAGGTCAAGGGTGTTCAGCTCCCTCAGCCAGAAGCGGTAGACCACCATATCCTGCAGCTTTTTGATCTCGTCGCCGGAAACGACCACTTTGTCATCAGGCTTTTCCACCACGTCGTCCTCGCCGGACCACTGGGTCTCGGTGCTGGAGCTGGGGTCGGTGCTGGTGCTGGTGTCGTACTCAATGACGGTGCCCCACTCTGTTTCCTTAACGTTGGGGCCGCCGTCAAGGTTGTCCTCGCCGCCTTCCACAGGCCGGGTGGCAACTTCGTCCCCGCCGAAACCGGCAGCTTCGCCGCCGTCTACAGGCCGGGAGGCTTCCTCCTCGCCGAAACCGGCAAATTCGTCGTCAGGATAGGATGCCTCGCCGTCATCTACGGGCCGGGAGGCCTCTTGATTAACCTGAGGATCGATCAGACCCTCCGTTGCAAACACCGGCACAAGGCAGGTGCAGATGACCGCAAGCGCCAGACAAAGCGCAAAAACACGCTTCACCAGCCTATCTTTTTTTCCGTGATGATTTTTCCGCACAGTGGAGCCCTCCCTGCATCATAGTATTTTTGGCAAAACCGGAGGAAAAGATATTCAACTTTTGTCGTTTTTCTTTCCCTTGGCAGGTTATTTTTACCAGACACATCATTATCGTAATTATAGCATGTATATCCAGTATTTTCAATAGTGAAATTTTATTTTCCCTTCCCCTTTTCAGACAAAATATTCTGCGATATACAGCACGTTATGAACCGTCGCAATATATTGCGGGGAGTAGCGCAGTCTAACTTATCCGCACGCCCGCCGCATTGATATATCGCGCAATTTTGTGTTGTATCTTCGCAGTTTCACTCTCTATAATACATGAAACGCAGATTCCTTTCACTTTTTTCGGGATTTTTTAAAAAAAGTTTTCGGAGCCCTCTCAGTCTCGCAAAGCTCGCCAGCTGGGGTTAAACCTCTCAGTCACGGGCTTCGCCGTGACAGCTCCCCTAGTAGGGGAGCCCTTGGCAGGCCGTCGCGTTTTCGGGGTCTGGCGCTTCGCTCCTGTTTACCCTGCTGACGCAACGTTATTTCTGCCTTGCGGCAGACGATGCCCTTGGAGCGCCAGCGATCAGATTGAAAAATGAATCACATGCCAAGGCCTCCCCTACTAGGGGAGGTGGCATCGAGCGTCAGCGATGATGACGGAGAGGTTTTGCACCAAAAAGCGCCCCCATCACTCAAAGGAGCAATGGGGGCGCTTTACCATATTACAATGGGTTCCGCTTATTCAGCCTTGGGGGCTTCGGGAGCCTTTGCATCCTCAGCCTTTGCGGCGGGCTCTGCCGGAGCGGCAGGAGCGGCAGCGGGTTTCGGAGCCTGCTTCACCACGGGCTTGGGGGGATTCGGATCGTCCTTCAGCGGGAAGAGGATGATGTGCTTGGGGCACTTCTGGGCGCACATGCCGCAGCCCTTGCACTTGTCGTAGTCCACACGGGCCACGCCGTCCACAACGTGGATGGCATCAAACTTACAGGTGCGCTCGCACATGCCGCAGGCAATGCAGGAAGTGGTGCACAGCTTGTTTGCCACAGCACCCTTATCCTGATTGGAGCACATGACCACGGGCTTGCGGGGGCCGCCTGCGTCGATCATAATAACGTGCTTGGGGCAGATGTTGGCGCAGGCACCACAGCCGGTGCACTTGTCCTTGTCCACCTTGGCCACGCCGTCCACAATGTGGATGGCATCGAACTTACACACCTTGGTGCAGTCGCCCAGGCCGATGCAGGCAAAGGTACAGGTCTTGGGGCCGCCGTACAGGGTCGCAGCAGCGGCACAGGTCTGGATGCCCTTGTACTCGTAGCTGGGCTTGCAGTGCTCGGAGTTGCCCTGGCACTGGACCACAGCCTTCTTCTCCACAGCGCTTGCCTCACCGCCCATGATCTTGGCGATGGCGGCAGCAGCCTTGGGGCCGCCGGGGGCGCACTTGTCGCAGGGAACGCCGTCCATAACAACGGCCTTTGCGTAGTCGGCACAGCCGGCGTAGCCGCAGCCGCCGCAGTTTGCACCGGCCAGGCAAGCAGAAACTTCTTCAATACGGGGGTCTTCCTCAACCGCCATGAACTTTGCGGCCAGCACCAGAACAACGGCACCGATCGCGCCCACGATGGTACAGAGGATCACAGCAGATACAATATTCATAATCCTGTTCCTCCCTTACAGCGTCACGTTGAACAGGTTTTCGACGAGGCCGCCGAAGCCCATAAAGGACAGGCTGGTGATGGCTGCTGCGATCAGGGTGATGGGCAGGCCCTTGAAGGGTGCCGGGGGATCGCAGGCTTCCACACGCTTGCGCACGCCGCTGAACATGACCATGGCCAGCATAAAGCCGACACCTGCACCCACGGCACAGACCAGAGCCTCAATGTAGGCAGCGGCAAAGCCAAGGGTAGCAACGTCTGCGCCGTAGTCGTCCACGACCAGAATGGTCACGGCCAGCACGCAGCAGTTGGTGGTGATCAGGGGCAGGTAAACGCCCAGAGAATTGTACAGTGCAACAACATACTTCTTCAGGAAGATCTCGATGAACTGCACCAGCACTGCAATGACCAGGATGAACACGATGGTCTGCAGGTAGCCCAGGTCAGCGGGGTTCAGAATGAAGATCTGGATGGGGAAGGTGACAGCCGTTGCCACCAGCATAACAAAGATAACAGCGCCGGACATACCAATGGAGGAATCCAGCTTCTTGGAAACGCCCAGGAACGGGCAGATACCGTAGAACTTCACCAGCACGTAGTTGTTCACCAGGATCATGCTGAAGAAGATCGCAGCAAGTTTGACTAACATCTTATTCTGCCTCCTTCTTCAGGTTGTCGAGGTCGCAGCAGCTCTTGCGCTCGATGCGGGCATCCAGCTTGCCTTCCAGCCAGACACAGCCGGCCATCAGCACGCCGTAGCAGAAGAATGCGCCGGGAGCCTGGGTCATAATGCTCATCTTGGCCATGCTCTCGGGCAGGACCTGGAAGCCCAGCCAGGTGCCGCTGCCCAGGATCTCACGGATGGAGGCCATCAGCACCACGGTGAGGGTGTAGCCGATGCCCATGCCGATGCCGTCCAGTGCGGAATCCACCACATTGTTCTTGCAGGCAAACATCTCGGCACGGCCCAGGATGATGCAGTTGACAACGATCAGGGGCAGGAACACGCCCAGTGCGGTGTACAGGCTGTCCATGTAGGCGTGCATCACCATCTGAACGATGGTCACGAAGCCTGCAATGATGACGATGTAGCAGGGCAGATGGACTTTAGCGGGGATCACGTTGCGCAGCAGCGAGATCAGGATGTTGGAGCACACCAGCACGAAGGTGAAGGCTGCGCCCATGCCCAGCGCGCTGGAAACTGCCGTGGTAACAGCCAGGCAGGAGCAGGTGCCCAGAACCAGACGCAGAACGGGGTTTTCTTTGATGATGCCGTTGGTAAGGATGCTTACCTTGGACTTGTTTTCGCTTGCCATTTCTTACCAACCTCCTTTATGCCAACTCGTTGTAGCAGTTGATGCAATCGTTGATGGCGGCAAACAGAGCCTTAGAGGAAATGGTTGCGCCGCTGTATGCGTCGTAGCCCTGGCCCAGGGTGATGTTCTGGGTGCCATCCATGCCATCGAACTGAGCAAGGAAGCTGTCGGTGGCAACGTTGCTGCCGATGCCCTTGGTCTGGGTAGAAGCGTCCACCCAGATGCCGGTGACAGTGCCGTTGGTGTCGAAGCCGATGATGACGGACAGGATGCCGCCGTCAAAGCCCTTTTCCTCAGCCTTGATGGCCAGGGAGCCGTCGGTGGCCTTTACAGCACCGGTGATGTTCTCGGTGGTGTAGTCGGTCACTTCCTCCAGATCGGAGGCGCTGGAAACGGTGGGCATCACGTCCACATAGGCAGCCAGCGTTGCGGCCTTCTGGTTTTCCTCAATGATGGGAGCCGTAAAGGAGTTGACCATGGCCAGCAGCAGGCTGACGATCAGTGCGATCACGCTCAGCACAACAACAGGCTTTACACTGGTCTCCCAGGAAGAATTCTTATTCATTTGCCAGCACCCTCCTTTGCTTTCTTTGCAGGCTTAACATAGCCGTAAGGAGTCTGACGGGTCCAATCGTTGATAAAGGGGACCCACAGGTTCATAAACAGCAGCGCGAAGGAAACGCCCTCGGCGTAGCTGCCCCACTGACGGATGGCGAAGGTGACGATGCCCAGGCACAGGCCGTAGATCAGCTTGCCCTTCAGGGTAAAGGGGCTGGTAACATAGTCCGTTGCCATGAACACAGCACCGAACATCAGGCCGCCGGACAGGATACCGACCAGTGCGCCGTGCAGGCTGCCGGTGGAGATCAGGTAGAAGATAAACATGCTGCCGATGTAAGAAGCGGGGATGGCGATGCTGATGGTCTTGGTGGCCACCATATAAATCAGGCCCAGCAGGATGGCCAGAGCGCAGGTCTCGCCCAGAACACCGCCGTGCACGCCCATGAACAGATCCAGCAGGCTCAGCTTGCTGGTGTCAGCCACAGCCAGCGGGGTAGCGCTGGACAGCTGGTCAACCGCTGCATCGGGGAACACCCAATTGTTCATGGAACCGGCAAAGCTGATGAACAGCACGATACGGCCCACCAGTGCAGGGTTTGCAAAGTTCATGCCAATGCCGCCGAACAGCTGCTTGACCACGATGATGGCAACCAGGTCGCCGATGATGAGCTGGCCGATGGGCATGCCCACGGGCACGTTCATGGCCAGAATGATGCCGGTGACCACAGCGGACAGGTCGCTGATGGGGTTTGCCTTCTTCAGCAGCTTGCAGTACAGCCACTCAAAGGCCACACATGCCACAACGGACACTGCGGTGACCAGCAGGGCACGCGCACCAAAGATGATTGCAGAGGCCACCACACAGGGGCACAGGGCAACGATCACGTTGGCCATCAGGCTCTGGGTCGTTTCCTCACTGCGCAGGTGCGGGGAGGCCGAAACAATAAGCTTCGTATCCATTACTTATTGCCTCCTTTTTTGATTTCACCAAGGTAGAACGCCTTTGCCAGGCCCATCATCTGGGTGCAGGGGCGCTTTGCCGGGCAGACAAAAGTACAGGAGCCGCAGTTGAAGCAGTAATCAACGTGCAGCTTGCCCAGCTCCTGAACGTCGCGGGCAGCGTAAGCCTGGTTGACCTCCACGGGCTCCAGACCCATGGGGCAGTACTCCACGCAGCGGCCGCAGCGGATGCAGGGGTTGACCTGCGGGGGCTCTGCAGCAGCGGCGCTGAGCATGATCAGGCCGGAGGTGGTCTTGGTGGTGGGGTAGCTCAGGTTCTCCACAGCGGGACCCATCATGGCACCGCCGGCAACCACCTTGCCCAGCTCCACGCCGCCCTTGATGCCGGCAGCGTTCAGAACATCCTCGTAAGCAGTGCCCACGGGAACGATCAGGTTCTGGGGCTTTGCGCAGGCATCGCCGTCCACGGTGATGGTGCGCTCGACCACCGGCATACCGGTAGCCAGGTACTTGCCCAGGGTAGAAACAGAGGTCACGTTCATCACGATGGCACCTGCATCTGCGGGCAGACCGCCATGCGGCACCTCGCGGCCCAGGCACTTCTCGATCAGGATCAGCTCTGCGCCGGTGCCGTAAACACTGGGCAGTGCCTTGACCTCGATGGCGGGCTTGTCTTTGGTCTTCTGGTTCAACAGCTCGATGCACTCGGGCTTGTTGTTCTCAATGCCAATGATGCACTTCGGGATGCCGGTGTACTTCAGCACGGCCTCGATGCCGCGGACGATATCATCGCTGCAGTTCAGCATCTCCTGCGTGTCGCTGGTCAGCCAGACTTCACACTCGGAAGCGTTGATGAGCAGGGTGTCCACGGTCTGCTTGGGCTGCAGCTTGACATCGGTCGGGAAGCCTGCGCCGCCCAGACCCACCAGGCCGCACTCACGCACGGCTGCCAGGAAGCTGGCCTTGTCGGTGACCTCAGGTGCCTTCACGGCAGGATCCACGGTCTGCTTGCCATCGGTCTTGATGACAACAGAGTCGCACATCCGGCCATTGGAGAGACGGAAGGGTTCCACAGCGGCCACAGTACCAGAAACACTGGAGTGGATATTTGCAGAGACAAAACCGCCTGCTTCACCGATCTTAGTGCCAACAAACACTTCGTCGCCCTTTTTGACCAGGGCTTTCGCCGGAGCGCCGATGTGCTGGCTCATCAGGATGCGTACCTGCGCGGGCAGAGGCATCGGAACTGGTTTGCTTGCAGCGGTTGCCTTGTCATGCGGCGTATGCGCGCCAAGCGCCGCACGTTTCAGCTTGTTCAACATGGAATAAATCCCCCATTCTGCTTGAATTGCCACCCCTGCCCTCATGCGGGCGCACTACGGCAGGGACAGCAGCTGCTTAACACAGTTATTGTATCATTTTACAGCCGGAAGTTCAACGACAACAGCACCAAAATGATGCAATTTCCTCATTTTTCTTTGCCATTTTTAACGATTAGTCGCATCTAACTAATTGTTTTTTTATTAACAACCACCAACTTCACGCAACTTTACTGCCGTTTGCCTTTCTGCCGGGATTATGGTATACTGTTGCTAATAACCCTGCGGAACGTCCCCTGCTCCGCATTTGAACGACCGGGCCATGCCCGCCAAGGAGGATCGGATACCATGAAAGTTCTCAAAGCTCTGCTTGCCATCTTCACGTTCTTAGCCGCCGCACTCACCTGCACGCTTCTCTTTGTGCAGGACAGAAACGCCCCCCACTATATTAAGATCTACGAGAACGAGCAGTAAGCAGTTTCTCTGACACAAAAGCCCCCGGAAAGCGGTTCGCGCCGCTTCCGGGGGCTTTTTATGCGTTATGCTGTTTTGGCGTTGTGTGATGCTCAGTTCACGTCGAACAGGCAGACCGCCTGATAGACAGTGCCGTTAGAAGTGGGAACGTATGCAACGCCGATCTTTTCAGCCAGATTGAATGCGCTCTCGTCCTTGAACAGAGAATCATATTTGAAGCTGGTTCTGGTAGCCGGATTATAGTTGGCCTGCGCTGCAAGCGGAGTTGTATCCTTGGTCAGACCAACCACGATCTTGACATTGCCCAGCTCTGCCGTGATCTTATCATAATTCTCACGATACTTTGTATTGCTGCCGTCATTACGCCATTCCAGCCAGTTTTCCAGCAATGCCTTGGTCACAGCACTGTATTTTGCACTGTATTCGACCTGACCCAGGCCCTTATTAGCTGCGGTATTATTGATCGTCATAACCACTTCGACCGTGCCATCGTCCGGCATGATCTTATCCGAGTCGGTGGTGCCGTCGCAGGCGGTCAGCATTGCCAGTGCCAGAACACCGGCCAGAACAAGTGCCAGAACTTTTTTGAAACGTTTCATTGCAATGCCTCCTTGATGTTATTTAATCGTTATCTTCACACCCGAGCAGAAATCTTATGTAGGCAAAGGTGCGCTCCTGCCCCAGATCCCGGACCATCAGCAGCAGCTTTTCCAGCAGCGCCCTTGTTTCGGGATGGAGCAGATAGTGATCCTTGCTCTTTTCATAATACTGCCACGGGGATGCGTCGGTGTACTTGTCGCCCAGATAGATCTGGCTGGCCGCCACGCGGTCGCAGACCATCTCGCAGACATAGCGCAGGGGCATTTTCATGCCGCCCAGGCCGGATTTGTTGGTTGTGTAGTCGATCCAGTATTCCAGATGGTGCTTGTTGCGGCCCTTATGGTGGAGCCATGCCGAGGAATAGCCCCGGGCGGCCCGCTCTGCCTCGTTGGGGCTGTGGTCGCCCTGATAGTAGATGCAGCCCGGGATGAACTCGGTGGGGCTGTACTTGCTCAGGTCATGGGTCAGGCCCTGCTGATAAAGGCCGCATTCAAAGCAATACTTCATCACCAGCAGTTTATGCCGGGTGATGGTCTCAAAGTGTCCCTTGATGTTCATTGGAGGGTACCTCCCCGGAATCTTACCGTTACCCTGCCCTCTTTCAACCTGCGCAGATCGTCGCTCTCCGAAAAATCCTCCCGGTCGCGGGTCAGGTTGGGGTTGTAGTAGGGGTCATCCAGAATGTTTTCCTTGCCGTGGATGGTGTAGAGCCGCTGCTGCTCCGCCGCAAAGCGGGCCGCCTTGACGGGGTCTTTTTCATCCCCGCCCCGGCTCTTGCTCTCATAGTGGATGAGCTCGGCGTAGGGGGTCCAGGCAATGCGGTAGCCCGCATCCCGCACCCGCAGGCAGAAGTCCACATCGTTGAAGGCCACGGCGAACTGCTCGTCCAGCCCGTGCATCTCGTCATAGACGGCGGTCTTTACCAGCAGGCAGGCACCGGTCACACCGGAGAAGTCCTGCACGGTAGAGGTGCGGAACAGATAGCCGCTACCGCCCTTCTTCTTATACTTGTGGCTGTGGCCCGCGTAGCCGCCCAGACCCGTCACGATCCCGGCGTGCTGGATGGTCTCATCCGGGTACCAGAGCATGGCACCGCAGATCGCCGCACCGCCGGGGTGGGCGCACTGCCGGAGCAGCTCCGTGAGCCAGTCGCCGTTTACCACTTCCACATCGTTGTTGAGCAGCAGCAGGTAGTCGCCCTCTGCCGCTTTCCGGCCAAAGTTGTTGATGGCCGAGAAGTTGAAGCCCTTGCCCGGGTATGTGACCACCTTCAGGCCATCGTACCGCTGCCGGGCCTTCTCGTAATAGGCAAAGGTGGCCGGGTCTGTGGAGTTGTTCTCGATGACGATGACCTCGAACCGGTCCCAGGTGGTCTTTTTCCAGATGCTCTGCAGGCACTTTTCCAGATCCTCGGTGTGATCCTTGTTGGGGATGAGGATGCTCACCTTCGGCTCCCCCACAATGTCCCACCTGACCCGATAGGTGCTGGGGTACAGGCCATCCTCTATGGTGCCGGTGCGGCCGGTGCGCTCCAGATGGTCGGCCAGCGCCTTTTTTGCCGCTTTGGCAACGTAGGGCTTGGCATCGGTGCCGCCGGAGGTCGAGCCTTCGTGCACCCGCCAGTAGTAGAGCACCTGCGGCACATGGGCCGCGCCGCCCACCTGCTCAATGAGCCGGAGGAAAAGGTCGTGGTCCTGACTGCCATCACATTCGGGGCGTTCCCCGCCCACCTGCTCGAACAGCTCCCGCCGGAACACGGCCAGATGGCAGATGTAGTTGCAGCAGAGCAGATAATCCGGGGCGTAATCGGGCTTGAAGTGGGCCACCAGCGGCTTTTCGATCTTTTTGGTAAAGAGGGCCTCGTCGCTGTACAGGAAGCCGTCCGGCTCCCCTGCCTCACGCAGCTGCCGGATCGCCTGACCCATGGTGTACATGGCGTGGGGCGCAAGGATGTCATCGTGGTCGGCCAGCGCCAGATATTCCCCCGATGCCAGTTCAGCGGCGGCGTTGGTGTTGGCCGCAATGCCCTTGTTTTCGATCTTTTTGTATACGATGTGTTGATATTTCGCCTGATATTCCCTTACGATATCCCCCACACTGCTGTGGGCGGCATCGGAGGCATCCGCCAGGCAGAGCTCACCATTGGGGGCGGTCTGCTTCACGAAGGAATCCAGAAACTGCCGCAGAAACACCTCAGGAGTATTATACAACGGTGTCAACACGGAAATCGTCGAAAGTTGGCAGTTTTCAAAATTTTTTCCTGCCATTTCGGCTCTCTGGGCTTCCAGCACCTTTTTTGCGGGCAGGTAGCGGGCCTTTTTGCCAAAGCACCGCCGCCTGACAAAGCCCGCGCCCCGGGCCAGCATGGTGCCCAGACCCTCGTCCTTTGTCAGCTGGACCGCATAGCCTGCCAGCTCTCTGGCACGTTTCAATCGCACATTCATGGCTCAGGCCTCGCCGCGCTGGGTGGCCTTGTAGGCCGCGCAGACTGTCTCGGTATCGCCGTTCATTTTCAGGTGGCCGTGGCTCAGCCATGCCACCTTGCTGCACATCCGCTCGATCTGCTCGATGGAGTGGGACACCAGAATGACGGTGGTGCCGCCTGCCATCAGCTCCTTCATCCGCTTTTCGCACTTCTGCTGGAAGAGGAAGTCGCCCACCGCCAGCACCTCGTCGGCGATGAGGATGTCAGGCTTGGTGATGGTGGCAATGGCAAAGCCGATGCGGGCCACCATGCCGGAGGAGTAGTTTTTCAGCGGCACGTCGAGGAAGTTCTGCAGCTCGCTGAACTCCACGATCTCGTCGAACTTCTCGTCCAGATACTTGGGCGAGAACCCCAGCACCGTGCCGTTGAGGTAGATATTTTCCCGGGCGGTCAGGTCCATATCAAAGCCCGCACCCAGCTCGATGAGCGGGGCGATGGTGCCATTGACGGTGACCTTGCCCCTGGTGGGCTTGTACACGCCCGCAATGGTCTTGAGCAGGGTGGATTTGCCCGAGCCGTTCAGGCCCACCAGACCGTAAAAATCGCCGGGCATGATGTCCAGGCTCACGTCCTTCAGGGCGTAAAATTCGTCGTACTGCAGGCGGCCCTGCACCATGGCCAGCAGATATTCCTTCAGGCTCTCGTGCTTTTCGGTGGAGAGGTTGAAGCACATGGACACGTTGTCCACTTTGATGATTGGTTCCATTCTTCTCCCCTCCTTAAATATGCAGCACAAAACGATCCTGCGTTTTGCGGAACATGTGCACGCCCACCCACATGGAGACCACTGCGCAGATGCCGCAGACCGCAAACATGTTGAGGTCCAGCGGGATGCCCCACATCAGGGTGCGGCGGAAGCCGGTGATATACCAGTACATGGGGTTCAGCTTGATGATCTGCTGCATGTTGAACCCGCCGATGGAAAAGGTCATCTGGGTGGGGTCATAGAAGATGGCGGAGAAGTAGAGCAGCGCCGTGATGAACACGCTCCAGATGTGCATGATGTCCCGGAAGAACACCGTTGCCGCCGCCAGGAACAGGCCCACCCCCAGGCTGAAGAAGAAGAGGGTGATGAGCGGGTAGAGCGCTTCCAGAAGGGTCAGGTGGAAGGGCGCGCCGGTAAAGATCATCACCAGCAGCAGGGCCACAAAGCTGAACACGCAGTTCACCATGGCAAAGCAGCACTTTTCCAGCGGGAAGATATACTTGGGGATATACACCTTTTTCAGCAGGGGGGCGGCGCTGAGCACGCTGCTCATGCTGGAGGAGGTGGCTTCGTTGAAGAAGTTGAAGAGCAGCTGACCGCACATCAGGAACACCGGGAAGTTGTCGATGCCGCTGCCCCGCATATCCATCAGGCTGCTGAACACAGCCCAGTAGACCAGGCACATCAGCAGGGGGTTCAGCACGCTCCACAGCACACCCAGCACGCTGCGGCGGTATTTCAGCTTGAAATCACGGCTGACCAGATTCCACAACAGATAGCGGTAGCGCCAGAAGCCGTTGAACATTCCTTTCAGTTTCGCCACGGGCTATCACCACTTTTCAAAGAATTCAAACTTCTGGGCTGCAAAGGGCTCATGCAGCTTGTCCTTTGCGCTGGTCTTGTGCTCACAGCCGCAGTCGGGCCACTGCACGTTCACGGTGGGGTCATCGTAGGGGATGCCGCCCTCGCTGGTGGGGTCATAGACATCGGTGCACTTGTAGCAGAACTCGGCCACATCGCTCAGCACCAGGAAGCCGTGGGCAAAGCCCTCGGGGATATAGAACATCTTCTTGTTCTCCTCGCTCAGGGTCACGCCCACCCACTTGCCAAAGGTGGCGCTGTGGGGGCGGCAGTCCACGGCAACATCATAGACCTCGCCCTTGGTCACACGCACCAGCTTGCCCTGGGTGTGGTTCTTCTGGAAATGCAGGCCGCGCAGCACGCCGCGGGTAGAGCGGCTCTGGTTGTCCTGCACGAACTCCTTATCGATGCCGGCAGCAGCAAACTGATCCTTCTGGTAGGTCTCCATAAAATAACCGCGGTCATCACCGAACACCTGCGGCTCAATGACCACAACACCAGGGATCTCGGTCTCAGTAAACGTAAACTTGCCCATATTTCTTTTTCCTCTCTGTTTTCTTTCAGAAAATTTTGTCTGTTTGTAGTATATGGAAAAGTCCTTGCGGGCTTTTGCGCGATTTTCAGACGGCTCGTTGCCTGTCAAGCCCCCCCCCCCTCTCCGTCAGCGCTGCGCGCTGCCACCTCTCCCGAAGGGCGAGGCCTTGGCAGTCATTGCAAAGTTTGTGGTTTTGCCAAAGGCTCTCCCTTCGGGAGAGCTGGCGCAAAGCGCCTGAGAGGGCGAGGCCGTCAATGTCTCGCCTTCTGTTTCCTGCGGAGCTTCGCCCTCAGCTGCACCACGCCGAACGCCGCAAGGGCGGCCAGCACGGTGGCACCGACCGAGATGGCCAGCAGGCCGCCTGCGATCCTCTTCGGCCCCACATCCCGGGAGGCGGGCAGGGTGGCGTTGGCGCTCTTGGCCAGCAGCTCCTCCAGCCCGGTCACAGCGGCAGGTACCCGGACGCTGGCCGTTTCCTGCACATCCCGCCCATGAATGGTATACACCGCATACACCGCCGGGTCAACCCCCAAGAGGTATCGTTCGGGCAGTTCCAGTGTGACCGACACATCCGCTGCGGTCAGGCCGTCGGCCAGCAGCAGCTTCACGCCGGGGTCAGAAACCGTCACCGTACCCAGCGTGCTGCCGCCGCCCGCCACTTCCAACTCCCCGGTCACGCCCTGGGCAGGGATCTCGGTGTAGCCGGTGTAGCGGGCAAAGGCATCGTCCAGCAGGGTGCGGACATCGTTGTATTTGTCGGTCTTGATCTGGCTCTGCATGGTCACGCAGATCAGCCGCACGCCGTTCTGCTCCGCCAGGCAGACATAGCTGTACCGGGCAATGTTGGTGTAGCCGATCTTGGAGCCCAGGATGGCCGGGATATAGTACCGGCTGGAGCCCACCCGCATTTTATCCTGCTGGTGGAAGTACCGGGTCACGGGCTGGACATTGGTCGGGCCCATGGTGTACATCTCGTTCCGGGTAAACAGGGTCTCGAACCCGGGCTGGGTCAGCGCCCAGCGCAGGATCTGCGCCATGTCATAGCAGCTGGTGTAGTGGTCCTCATCGCTGATGCCGTGGGGGTTGGCAAAGTGGGTGTGTTCCAGCCCCAGCTCCTTTGCCTGCGCGTTCATGGCGGCCACACCGCCTTCAATGGAGCCGCCGCCGAAGTATTCGGCCAGCAGGTTGGCCCCATCGTTGGCGCTGGCCATCATGGTGGCATACAGGGCATCGGTCAGGGGCACTTCCTCCCCTTCCTGCAGGGCGATATGGCTGGAATCGGTGCCCGCCAGCGAGTAGACATCCTCGTGGCTGACCGTCAGCTTGACATTGTCCCACTTGCCCTGGGCCTTTTCACAGGCAAGGCCCAGCGTCATCACCTTGGTGATGGATGCCGGGTGCAGTTCCTCGTTCATGTTCTGCTGGGCCAGCACCAGACCGGTGTCGGCATCGATGATGCAGTACGCTTCCGTAGCCGTCAGTGCAGGCCCGGCAGCTGCCGCGCCCGGCGCAAACGCCGCCAGTGCGGTCAAAAGCACCGCACACAGCATGGCGATGTGTTTTTTCATTCCAGTTCCTCTATCTCAAGATATTATGATATAGTATACCACATTTTTATCCCTCTGAAAAGAGAAACCCTCAGTTCCACTCCCGGAGCACCGGCTGCAGCTGCTGACCGTGCAGGGCAGCCTCCAGTGCAACGGGCAGCAGGGTGAGATCCGCCTTCAGGCTCTGGGGTTTCTGCGCTGCATCGTCCTGTCCGTAGGGCACAAAGTAATAGTGCTTGCGCTGCATCAACCGGGCAATGTTCTCCCCGGAAGCCCCCAGCCCATCGTTGGTGGAGACAGCCAGCAGCACCGGGCACCCGACCCGCAGCAGGCTTTTTGCCGCCAGCGTGACCGGCGTGTCGGAAAGGCCCGCCGCCAGCCGGGCCAGTGTGGTGCCGGTGCAGGGGGCCACCACCAGTGCCCGGGCCAGCTGCCGCGGCCCCAGCGGCTCCACATCCTGCAGGGTGTCCAGCACCCTGTGGCCGGTCAGGGTCTCCAGTCGATCCTTCCACTCATCCGCCCGGCCAAAGCGGGTGTTCAGGCCGGAGGCCGCATAGCTCATCACCGGCAGCAGCTCCCAGCCCTGCCGCACCAGCTGTTCGGCCTGAGCCACCGCCGCGCCCAGCGTGCAGAAGCTCCCGCAGACCGCAAACGCCACCGTCCCGCGCAATTGCCTTTTCATGGTGTTCCCTCCCTTTCCGCCAGGATCTCACAGACCGTCCGGGCCAGAGCCTCGCCCGCCGTTTCGGGAGCGCAGGCCGTGGGCAGGCTCAGGGCATGGATGGCCCGGTGCCCCAGCCGCCGGGCCGCGGCAAAGTCAGTGCCACCCGGCTTCGATGCCAGATCCACGATCAGGCTCCCGGGCCGCAGGGCTGCCAGCACGGCTTCCGTCAGGACAGGGGCCGGGATGGTGTTCACCACCGTGTCAAAGGCCGGAGCGGCCTGTTCCAGCCGGGCCAGATCCACAGCCCGCAGGCTGAAACTCTCCGCCAGTGCCCGCTGGGCCGGTCGCCGCGCGGCCACCGTCACCTGTGCGCCCAGTGCCGCCAGCCGTACCCCAAGCGCCTGCCCCACCGGCCCAAAACCGGCCAGCAGGATGGCGCTGTTCCAAAGCGTCCGCGTCCGCTCCGCCATCAGGATGCCGATGCAGCCCTCTGCTGTCGGGATGGCGTTGCAGAGGATCAGCTCCTCCCGGGCAAAGTAGTCCACCAGCTCCACGCCCGCCTCCGCCGCGATCTGCCTTGCCTGCGCCGAGAGCTTTCCACCCAGCGCCAGCGCCCCCGGTTTTGCGGCTCGCAGCAGCTCCGCCAGCGGGGTGCGGCTCTCGTCCAGCGGCAGCGGCAGTAAGATGTAATCGGCCAGCGCTGTCTGCTCCGGCCCGCCCACCGCAAACCCGGCACGGGCCAGCGCCCGGCCTGCCGCCGCCAGCCGCGCGTCCGTTCCGATCACCGCAAATCGTCTTTGTCCATCCATTCCCGGCCCCTCCTCCCCATGGTCTGCGTCATCCTATGCCCACGGAGCGCCGGGTGTGAAAAAGCCGCCGCTCTCCGTCAGGAAAGCAGCGGCGATCTGTTTTTTTATGATATCGGCTTTTCGGTCAGAGCGGCGGCAGAGATTGCCTTTGGCTCCTCCATGTTTCGCGTCCGCTCCACGGCCTCACGCATCCGCGGCAGCTGGACGGCTTCATCAAAATCCGCATATCCCTTTGCGTAGGCAGGCACCATTTCCAACCGGTATTCTGCACTTGCAACGCTCCATTCCCGGATAGAAAAGTGCTCCGGCGGGAAATTCAGCCAGTTTCCACTCTCTCCAAACTGCGAGACCGCGTCCACCTGAATGCGGAACAGATTCTTCGCATAGTAAGCGGTCCTTGCGATATTTTTCCGGTAGAGCTTCTGCAGATTCTTTTCCCTGCTCGTTGCCTTGCAATACGTCACAAATCGGGTGTCTGCCATCCGCTCTCTGGCTTCCAGCAGGCTCAGGATCGTGCCCTGCTCATCTACCAGATACCCGTTGGTCGTTGGGTCCAGCATATACCATTTTTCCTGCGACCGGTCGTAGATCTCCGTGACAACGTGACAATCAAAATCGAAGGGAGAATAGGGCAGGAAGCGCACACGCCGTGCGTAGATTCCCAGTGCCAGGCAGACCTCCTCCAGAATTTTAGCCTTATTCAGGCAGTTGATGCCCTGTTCCGGTTTATCCAGACTGTAATCCAAAAGCGCCAGGGCGTTGCAGTCCACATGGCCGTCGTACCACGGGCTGTGCGTCAGCTTAGGCGAGAGGTATTTCAGCACCCGAATTGCCCGCTGCAGGTCCGTGCCTTTTCCTGCAATTTTCTCAAAGGGATACTTTTTCAGGAGGTCGGCATACTCCGGGCAGTCCATGCGATATTCCACCGCCGTGCTCTTTCCCGGTTGAAAGCTCCGATTGTTCCGCAGGATTCCACGGTAAACATTGTAAAGGACTTCTGTCTCTTCAAAATTCATTGTTTTTCCCCTCTCTTTTTTGGATAGACGAACGAATGGCCGTAAGTGTTCATTTTCCCCTCTATTTTCAGACCCTATCGTTTTTTATGATACCACGGTTTTCCTGCTCATGCAATGCAAAATGCCCGGCCATGCGGGCGTTCCCACACAGCCGGGCGGCTTCCTTTTTCATCATTCGGGTCTGCTCAGGGCCGCTTATATTTCAGCGGTGTCTGCACCTGAGCACGGATCTTGAGCAGATAGGTCCGGGTCTGCTCGGTGCCCCGCAGGATGGCCTCCACCTGTTCCCGCTGCTCCGGGGTCAGGGCCTCGTCCTCGGCCAGCAGGTCGGCGTTGCCCTCAATGACGGCCAGCGGCGTTTTGAGCTCATGGGAAAGCTGGATGATCTGCTCCCGCTGCTGCTGCTCCATTTTCCATTGGGCCTGCAGGCTGGCCGTCAGCTCCTGCCCCATGGTCTGCAGGGCAGCCAGTGTCTCGGCGTATTCCCGCACCTGCGCCCCGGAAAAATCGATCTCTTCCACGCCCTTTTTCTCAGCCACCTGCCGGGAGACCTCGGTCAGGCGGGCCGTCTCCCGGGCCAGAAACTTTCTGGAGCGGTGGGTGCTCCACACCACCGCTCCCACCAGCAGCAGAATGCCCAGAATGCTGTGCACCGTCTGCACATCTGGCAGCTTTCCCCGCAGCGCAGGGGCGGCGTAGGGCACGGCATAGTCAAATTGCAGCAGACAGACCGTTCCGTCTTGCAATTTTGATGTCATATAATACTGTGTGTATCCAAAATGCCAGCGGGTTTTCCCCTGCCGGTTCTCCATTGCCCGCTGCAAGTGCC
>OLRE01000597.1_pt1 | contig 42177 bp, 38 predicted proteins | sample 1672461 | NCBI WGS metagenome assembly OLRE01 (sample SAMEA3136688, study PRJEB25190) | human gut metagenome | biome: human gut; feature: human-associated habitat; material: faeces | place: Austria | collected 2013
TTTCAAGACTGCTTTTTCGTTTACGCTGCTATTGATTGTAGCCTAAAGAAGCTACATGTTAAGATTGCTGAAAGATCTGGAACTTCAACATATACAGACAAATACGATCAAATATTTGATTTATCCGGTGGTACAGTTACTTTAAATGGTCAGAAAATTGCAGATGTAAGATACGATAAAGAAACAAAGACAGCAGTACTTGATTTTGTAGATAATTACAAGCTGCAAGAAAACTATTATTATTACATCAGCATCACAAAGGTAAAAGCAACAGACAAAGCCTATGAAGATTATATCAAATATGGTGGTTATAAGACAGACCAGGGAGCACCGATCGTAGGTAGTACACCGACAGATACATCCGCTACGAAGGATAATGAATTTGGTTATTACGCAACGAATGGTTCGAATTTAACAGGTGGTGCAATTTCTTCTGGTAAGTTTGGTTTTAAATCAAATGCAGACGCAAAAGTTGAATATACCTGGAAGGGAACAGCTAAAACCGAAGATTATCTTGATCCTGTGATTCAGGTAAGTGTAGATCAGATTAAAGTTGAAAAAGACTGGGCAGAACTTGGTGATACGAATGTATCTAAGAATGTCGTTCTTGCACAGCTTGTGAAGTTATCAACAGAAAAAGATGCTGAAGATAACGATGTTACTACCGAAACACCTGTGGCAGGTAAGATTATCAAATTAGCTGACAGTAATAACTTCAGTGGTGCATTCATTGTTCGTAACGTATCAGATTATGCAATCAGAGAATTGAAGCTGGATGCAAACGGCAGTATTACTTACGAAGGTAAGAAATATTCTATTGCAAATGAAAATGATGTTACAACATTTGATAATATCAGTTATAAAGTATCTTATGCAACAGACGATTCTGGAAAATCAGTAACTATTACAAATACAAAATCTTCTGAAACAATCAGAATCATAAAAGCCGGCACAGATACGAGCCTTCTGCTTGAAGGTGCTGAATTTACATTAGTAGACAGCAATGGCAATACGGTGACAGTTGGTACAACTGCAACAGAAGGTGGTTCTTATATTTCAGGTAAAAATGGCTTGGTTCTTGAAGGAATCATCAATGCAGGCACATATACATTAACTGAAATTAAGGCACCATCAGGATATATTAAACTTGCAGAAAGCATTACAATCACTGTTGGTTCAGATGGTGATAATAAAGTTAGAGTTTCAGGACCGGAAGGTAAAGTAACATGTGCAAAAGATGATCATAATGTATATGTCATCACAGTACAAAATGAAGTCATCTATGAACTTCCATCAACAGGTGGCTCCGGTATTTACTGGTTCTCAATCTGTGGTATGCTGCTTATGATGGCAGCGGCCTGGATTATTTATAAAAACAAGTGCAGGGAGGTGCTGGTGAAATAGAGGGATGAACTTTAAAACCAGCAGTCTCTGGACTGCCAGGAAAATGGGGCAACCCAATGCAACTCGTCAACAAGGTTATATTTATTAAGAGAGTAAAGGAGAATATTATGAAGAAATTAAAGAAATTATTTGCAGTGATGTTATCACTGGTTATGGTACTCGCAATGGGTATGACATCGTTTGCAGCAGACAATAAAAACACCATTACAATTAGTGGTAAAGGCCTTGACGCTGAAGGTGCTGGCGCTAGCTACGGACAGATTATCAAAGAAAATCGCGAATCTACACTCGGATGGCAGTTTGCAAGTGATAATATTGCAGGTAAATTTGTAGAAGCATGGAATAATGCAAATGATCCTGCAACAACACTGGATGCTAACGGTGTAATTGCTCAATTAATTCAGCTTGGTGTTCTTGAAGGTGACGAAAACAAAAATGTTGAAGCTGGTACAATTAATGGTTCTAATAATTTAAGTGCAGCATTAGCAGCTGTTACATTTGCAGCAACCAATGGCTTAGATCTTGCAAATGGTGCTGACGTATCTACTACCGGAAAAGGTCTTTACATTGTAACAGCACACAGTAATGGATATACTTACCTTCCAATGGCAGCTTACATGAATACTAATGGCGATAACGTAGCTGTAGTTGCAAAAGGTGCAAAAGATCAGCTGAACAAAAAAGTAGCTGAAAGCGGACAGTCTGTAGCTCCTGGCGATGAAGTTAATTACACAATCGATGAAGAATACCTCTACATCGCTCCAAACGCAAACCCGAAAACATTTACAATCACTGATAAATTAACAAATGGTAAATTCAAAGCAAATACTGTTAAAGTTGTTCTTAAAGACAGCATCAACGCTGCAACTGAAACAGAATTAGTAGCAGATACTGATTACACAATCAATAACTATGCGGATGATACTGATTTAACAGTAGATTTTAGCAATCACTATAACAGTGCTTATGCAGGTAAAATTGTTGTCATTACTTATACAGCAATCGCTGGTGAAGTAACAACAGCAGCTCCTCTTACTAACAATGCACATTCAAGCAACGGAACTGGAAAAATCGTTGAAGTAAAACCGGTTAGCTTTAAAGTAATCAAGATTGATAAAGACGATACAACTAAAAAACTTCCAGAGGCTGAATTCCAGCTTTATAAAGAAGCTAATGAAGGTGATACTAATGCTGTAAAACTTACCTTAGAGGGCAAAACAACTGTTTATGGTATCCCAGTAGGTAGCGTTATTACAACCGACGGTAATGGTGAAGCAAGTGTTAACAACTTAGATGCTCAGGCTACATACTATGTAAAAGAAACAAAAGCTCCTAACGGATATTCATTAAATGATTTTGCTTATAAGCTTACAGGTGCCAATGTAGAAGCAGCAGCTACAACAACTGAAACTAAAGATAATGTAACTTATACAGTTCAGACCTATACTTATACAAACTTCGTAGACATCACTGTTCCAGATAGCAAGCTTTCCGCTCTTCCATCAACTGGTGGTATCGGTACAACAATCTTCACAATCGTTGGTTGTGGTATCATGATCGCAGCAGCAGGTTTATTCTTCGCTAGCCGCAGAAAAGAAAACAGATAAGTCATAAATAAGTCTTTTGGTGAATTCCGGGGCGTTACCCGCCCCGGAATTTATCAGATTAAAGGCATTTTTTCAGAAACCCTTTAACCCATCTCTTTAGGAGAGACAGATACGTATACAACAATAAGGAGAACCCGGATGAAGAAGAAAACGTACAAAATTTTAATAGTCATTATATTTTTAGCCGGTTTGTCCTTGCTGCTGTATCCATTTGTAGCGAATCAGTGGAACAACTACAGACAGAAACAGCTGATCAGTGATTATGATTCTATTGTTTCTGCTGAAGATGCCGCAGGTGAGATTGATTACGCAGCAGAGCTTGAAAAAGCAAGGGCATACAATGAAGCATTATTACCGAGCATTCTGCCAGACTCCTTTGCCATTGCAGAGGCGACGGAAGGGGAAGACAAAGCCTACATGGATTGTCTGAACATTGCAGGTGACGGTATTATGGGTATCGTGGAGATTCCGAAGATTGATATCAAGCTTCCAATCTACCATACCACCAGGGAAGATGTCTTGCAGGTGGCAGCCGGACATCTGGAAGGAAGTTCCCTTCCGGTAGGCGGAGCCAGCACCCATGCAGTTATTTCAGCTCACAGAGGCCTGCCGAGTGCATCCCTTTTCACAGATCTTGACAAACTGGAAGAGGGCGACCATTTCCTGATCCATGTTTTAAATGAGACGTTGTGTTACGAAGTGGATAAGATTTCAGTAGTCAAACCGGAGGAGACTTCCGGGTTGGCAGTGGAAGAAGGCAAAGATCTGGTGACACTGCTCACCTGTACACCATATGGTGTCAACACGGAGCGATTGCTTGTCAGAGGACACCGTGTGGAATATGTGGAGCAGGAAGTCGAAGCAGAGAAGACGCTTTTCAGCGGTATCAGCATACACACCAATTATTTGTTGTGGGTAATCATAGGATTACTTGTGACGGCAGCATTTATTGTGGTATTATATAAGAAAGAACAGAAGTTAAAGAAGCGCCGTGCCGAACAGGCGACAGACGAACAGGAGGCACAGGTAGTCCAAGACAGGACAGTGACCGGGGATGCCGATACGGAGACTGAGAAGAAGGAGTAGAAGCTCATGAAGAAGAAGATTTCCGCCATCCTGTTTGGGCTATTGTTTCTGGTGGGATTTGGCATTCTGGTCTATCCGACGGTATCCAATCAATGGAACACTTACAGACAGAGTCAGCTGATCAGCAACTATCAGAGTGTCGTGCAGGATATGACACCTGAGGACTTTACACAAGAGTGGGAAAGGGCCGAAGCCTTCAATGCGACAATCACCCAGAACAACCTATACAGTGATGTGTTTGGCGAGAGTACAACAGATTTACAGAGTACGGAATACTGGAAGATATTGAATGAAGCCGGAGACGGCATCATGGGTTATCTTTCCATTCCGAAGATCAATATCAAACTGGCGATATACCACGGGACAGCCGATGATGTGCTGCAGACAGGTGTGGGACACTTAAACGGTACGAAGCTTCCGATTGGCGGTGAGAGTACCCACTGCGTGGTAGCTGCTCACAGAGGACTTCCCAGTGCCAAGCTATTTACCGATATTGACCAGTTGAGAAATGGTGATAAGTTTTATATCCATGTGTTAGATCAGGTTCTGGCCTACGAAGTGGATCAGATTCTGCCGATGGTGGATAAGGATGATCATGAGACACTGGAGAATGCATTGAAGATTGAGGAAGGCAAAGATCAGGTCACATTATTTACCTGTACACCGTATGGTGTCAATTCTCACAGACTCCTTGTCAGGGGAACGAGAGTGGCTTACAACGGTGAGGAGGACAAGGAGGCGACGATTTCCGAGTCCATGGTTGAATCGATTAAGAATTACTATATGATCTATACAATTCTTGGTCTGGCCGTCACCTTACTGGTGATCCTGCTTTTGAGATATTTATCAAAAAAGAAGAAAAATAAACAACCTAAAGAGTAATCTGGATTTGAAGAGGGAGGTTATGAAGCGATGATGAAAAAGAGTATAAAAAAGAGCTGCGCATTATTGATCGCATGTGCCCTTACGTTATCAGCATTTGCGGTTCTGCCGAAAGCAAATGCGGCGAATATGGTGGACACCGGCAAAAAGGATTGCTCCATAGATTTTAAGACCGGCGGTGATGACAGGGTCAGTGCAGATCTGGGCACCACAACGGTGAATGTGAAGCTGTATAAGGTAGCGGATATCAGTGAAGTCGGTGCCTACACCGCATCCGGGGATTTTGCACAGCTGGATGTTTCCGCACTGGATGCATCCGATAGTACATCCGCAGATGAATGGCTGAAGCGGGCCACAGAGGCGGTCGGTATGGTGACAGACAGTACGAAGCCGACAGCAGAGGTTTCGCTGACAGATGGTGAGGGAAAGGCTGAGGATCTGGCCACAGGACTTTACCTGGTGATGGCGGATAAGGCACAGACAACGAATTATGAGTACACATTTACACCGTATCTGATTTCCCTGCCGAATAATTATTATTATCAGACAGGTGATGATGAATGGGTATACGAATTGTCAGAAGTAGTTCTCAAGCCGGAACAGACACCGAGATATGGTTCTCTGGTGATTGACAAGACGTTGAGAGATTTCAATGCCACATCCGGTGCTCAGGCAACATTTGTTTTCCAGATTGATATTACGACCCTGGAGGGTAAGACAGAGAGCAGAGTTGAAGCGATGACCATGGGGGCCGGTGAGGAATCACAGCAGCTGACCATTGATCAGATTCCGGCAGGTGCGTCAGTCAGAGTCAGAGAGACCTACAGCGGCGCAAGCTACACACAGGTTTCCGATGATCCGGATGATGTGACGATTTTTGCAGATGAAGCGGCCCGCGTTTCATTTGAGAATGCACACGATGGCCGTCCAAACGGCGGTTACGGCGTGAAGAATAATTTCAAACTTGATGAGAACAAACAGTATCAGTACACTGGCGATAATGTCAGCACAGACTAGGAAGGGGGAACGATAAATGAAAAAGCAATTGAAGAAGCCGTTTTTGATGATGGCAGTGACAGCGCTTGTTCTTGTGGGTACCCTGAAGGTGGGCGGTGCGATGGCTTATTTCACTACCTATTCAACTGCCAGCGGTTCTGTTCAGATGAATATGGGATTTACACAGACAATCCCGCATGAAGAAGTGGACAGCAGAGGTAAACATGTTTCAGTTGAGAATACAGGCGATTATGATTGTTTTGTCCGTGTGAGAGCGTTTGCGCCATCTGATATCACGCTGAGTTATCAGCCGGAGGATTCAGGATGGACAGACGGCGGCGATGGTTTCTGGTATTACGATCAGATCCTTCCGGCAGGTGAGACAACAGCAACGAAGCTGAATGTCAGCTACACGTTCCCGGCAACAGACAGTGAGGATGCACCGGCAGAATTCAATGTCATTGTTGTGGAAGAGTGTACACCGGTGCTTTACAAGGCAGACGGAACCGCTTATGCAGACTGGAACAATGTGATCACAGCAGATACAGCAGAATAGAAGGAGGGCTATCATGAAGAAGAATAAGATTTTATTTCCGAAAAAAGTTGCCCTGCTTCTGGGAGCAGCGGCAGTACTTTTGCTTGGCAGTACAGTAGGCAGCACAAGAGCGGCGCTGACTTACTACAGTGAGAACTATTCCGCACAGATGAATCTGAAGCATATCGGTGTTTCTCTGGTGGAGAACGGCCAGGTTGTCAGCAGAAGAGATTATGTTTCCGGCAATGAGTGGAGCGGCAATACAGAGGGCAAGCTTCTGGCCAATATGCTTGGTGAGAATGAGAAGTTTACACCGGGCAAACAGTATGATGAAGCCATCAGCGTGACCAACAGCGGCGATATTGATACATTTGTCAGAGTCATTATCACAAAGAGCTGGAAGGACAAAGAGGGCAGGAAGAATGCAGAGCTTTCACCGGATCTCATTGAGCTGAATGTTCCGGAGAACAGCGGATGGGTGGTTGCCGAGGATCAGTCCACACCGGAACGTATGGTGCTTTATTACACAAAGGCACTGGCACCGGGAGAGACCACACCGGGACTTTCCGATACGATCCGTATCGATGAGTCCGTGGCACAGCAGGTGAACAAGGTGACAGATGGTTCCACCGTTACTTATCAGTACAAATACGACGGTTATTCATTCAATCTGGATGCAGAAGTTGATGCGGTTCAGACACACAATGCCAAAGCGGCTATCAAGAGTGCCTGGGGCGTGGATGTCAGCGTATCCGATGATGAATCCAGCATTGGTTTTTAATAGGAGGTACAGAGTATGAAGAAGAAGATTTTGTGCCTCATGATGGCAGCGATTCTGGCAGTTGGGGCACCCCTTACGGCATTTGCCAGAGATTATCAGGGCGCTGACGGATGGCAGGCAACATTTGACGGCAGCAAGCTGAACAGTAATTTCAAGGATGAAGATGTGACGGATTCTATGTCTGAGATCCAGCCGGGTGACAGCATTACACTGCATGTTCAGCTGACGAATCAGGACAGCAGCAATACAGACTGGTATATGACCAATGAAGTCCTTCAGACATTGGAGGATGCACAGAATTCCGCATCAGGCGCAGCTTATGAGTACCGTCTGACCTATGTGGACAGCAAGAACAAAGAAACAGTTTTATATGACAGCAGCACAGTGGGCGGCGAAGGCAGTTCCGCAGCCGGTGAAGGTCTGAAACAGGCGGATGCCTCGCTGGATGAATATTTCTATCTTGGCAGACTGGCCAAGGGTGAAAGTGGTACTGTTTACCTGAAAGTCGGCGTGGAAGGCGAGACAGGTAATAACGGCTACCAGCAGACACTGGCGAAGCTTCGTATGACTTTCGCAGTTGAGAAGGTCAAAGAGGGCCAGACCATTGAGAAGAACACAGTGATCGAGAAGAAGGTGCCTCAGAAGAACAATCTGACAACCTCCAGAAAAGCCGTTAAGACCGGTGATACATCCAATTTGCTGATGTATTCGGTGATCGGTCTTGTAGGCGGTCTGATCTTCCTGATCGCAGGCATTATCCTTTTGAACAATTCCAGAAAAACAAGACAGCACAGGGAAGGAGAGAACTAAGATGAAAAAATATAAAAAATTATTTGTATCTCTTCTTGCAGCAGCAGTGCTGACGGTTGGTTCTGCATTCAGCGTTATGGCAGCAGATACATATACCTACAAGGTAACGGTATATGCGGGCAATAAAGGCACGATTGACGGACAGGAACAGAAAGAGATCACAGGTCTTTCCCTTGGTTCACAGGTTATCCTGGACATCAACAGCGTCAAGGTAACGGATGACAAGTATTATGTTAAAGGCTTCCGTCTCAGCGGACGTGACAATGAAGAAGCCCTTGCCACACCGACCATCGAGGTGGACGGCGATGTGGATTACGTTGTTGCATACGGCATCAAAGGCGATATGGTGGCTTACACAGTGAACTATCAGGATGCCAATGGCAAGACCCTTGCCGACAGCCAGACATTTTATGGCAATGCCGGTGATAAGCCGGTGGTTGCTTATAAGTATATTGAGAATTATATCCCTCAGGCCCTTGCATTGACCAAGACTTTGAGTGATAATGAAAGCCAGAATGTATTTACATTCACCTATACGCCTGGTGAGACAGATCGTATTGTTGAGACAACAACAACTGTGACAACCATTGTTCCGGGTCCAACAACGACGACAACGACAACAGGAACCACCGGTACAGGTACAACAGGAACCGGCACGACAGGAACGGGTACAACCGGTACGACGGGAACGGGTACAACCGGTACGACAGGTACAGGAACCGGTACAGCTGCGAATGGTACAAACGCAGCGAACAATGCGGCAGGCGACAATACGGCCAATGGTGCCAATACCAATGCAGGCGGTACGACAGATAATCAGAATAACGGTCAGGATGCCGATAATCAGGATAACCAGACGACAGATATTCCGGATAATCAGGTACCGGAGACACTGGTAGACCTGGATGACGAGGAAACACCAAAGTCCAATATTGATGCAGAAGACGGCAGCAATACATTGCCGATGGTAGGCGGTGCAGCCATTGGTATTCTTTCTGTAGCAGCGTTGGTAGCATTGTTTGTTTATCTGAAGAAACGTTCAAGATAGACATTATTGAAAGACAAGTAACAGCAGGCAGTACTGTTTGGAATAGAACAGTACTGCCTGCTGACAAAGGAGAATTTGATTTTGGCTAGACGCAACAGGCAGAAGAAAAGCCCGGTGGCTGCAGTATGCAGCGTACTGGGCACTCTTTTATTAATCATCATTGTGGCGGCATATCTTCCAATTACGATTCCGAGAGCTTTCGGCTATGAGATTTACACAGTGATCAGCGGCAGTATGGAACCGGCGATACCGACGGGCAGTCTGGTGTATGTGAAGTATATCCAACCGGAAGAGATCCAGACAGAGGATGTTATTGCTTTCTATGGAACGGATGCGGATGGTTCTATTGTCACTCATCGTGTGGTATCCAACAGTGCGGCTATGGGTAATTTTATTACGAAGGGCGATGCCAACAGTGATAATGACATGAATCCAATCCCATATGCGAATTACATAGGAAAGGTGCAGTTGTCTGTGCCGAAACTGGGAGGCATCTTCCAGACGATCACCGGTACAAACGGCAAGATTGCAGCGGTTTCCATGATCGGGTTGGCCATCGTGCTGGAGATACTGGCGGCGGTGCTGCAGGGTAAGAGAGAAAAAGAGGAATAATAAGGGGCTGGACGCTGGTAGATTTAGCGTTCAGCCTTTTTTAGCAGAAAAATTGACAAAAAGTCCGAGATTACACCCGTTGCCTAATTCAGAAGAGGTATGTATAATTGGAGATAAGAATAGAACATTGCTGACTGGTATAATGATTAGAATAGATATGACTGCGGGACGTTCAGTATTCAGAAGTATGTGGAGTGAGTATGGATAAAATAATAGAAATAGATGAACAATATAAGAAATGGATTTCAGAAGTGAGTAAACGCTTTCGGCAGAGTCAAATTAAAGCAATGGTAAAAGTAAATGATGAAATGCTTCGATTTTACTGGCAGCTAGGTAAAGAACTTCATGACAGAAAGGATAGTTTTTCATATGGTCAGGGCTTTTACAAAAAGATTAGCCGTGATTTGCGTAAAGAATTGCCCGATGTAAAATCATTTTCGGAAACAAACTTACGATATATGCAGAAATTTGCTGAATTATACAGCGAAATTTCAAACCTTCCCCAAGTTGGGGAAGATTTCGGAAATGGAGAGGTAGAGACAATTTTTGCCATTCCGTGGGGACATCACAAGCTTATTATAGATAAGTGTAATGGAAATCGGAGAAAAGCATTGTTTTTTGTAAATCAAGTGCTTCAAAATGGGTGGTCGCGAGCAGTATTGCTCAATTTTTTGGATACGGATCTCTTTGAACGACAAGGAAAGGCGATTACAAATTTTAGTCAGACACTTCCGGCTATTCAAAGTGATTTAGCACAGGAAATTACGAAGGACCCTTATAAATTTGATTTTATTACACTGACGCAAAGTTATAATGAAAAAGAACTGAAAGATGCGCTGATGGATAATATTCAGAAATTTTTATTAGAGCTAGGTAATGGCTTCGCTTTTGTAGGACGCGAATATCGGATTGAGATTGGAACGACAGAAAATTTTATTGATATGTTGTTTTATCACATTCGTCTACATTGTTATGTAGTAGTTGAAGTAAAGGTTACGGAGTTCGAATCGTCTTATGCCGGGCAGTTGGGAACCTATGTAGTGGCGGTTAATCATCAATTGAAAACAGAAAAGGATGAGCCTACATTGGGATTACTTGTTTGCAAATCAAAAGATGATATAAAGGCACAATATGCATTAGAATCGAGCAGTCAACCTTTGGGAGTATCTGCGTATGAGCTGTCAAAGTTGATACCAGAGAATTTTAAAGGTTCATTGCCGTCAATTGATGAAATAGAGAGCGAATTACAGAAAGATGTAAAAAAGTGATTTGAAAGAATTTAGATTATTTAGGCCGGACTTAAAGCAGATATTTTTAGTCCGGCCTTTTTTATTATGCCGCGGAAAGGCATTCTGCTTTACAGCCTTTTTTTCAGCATTTCCGGATTGGATGCGTAGGTCAGTGCAGTTTCCTTTGTAATGATGCCCTTTTTACAGAGGTTCATCAGACTCATATCCATGGAGATCATATCATCTTTGGCCGATGTGGCAATGAGACCGTCGATCTGGTGGACTTTGTTGTCGCGGATCATATTGCGGATGGCCGGTGTGACGCTCATAATCTCGAAGGCAGGCACCATTTGTCCGTCTACCGTCGGCACAAGCTGCTGTGAGATGACGGCATTTAAGACCATGGACAGCTGAACGGCGATCTGATGCTGCTGGTTTGGCGGAAAGACATCGATGATCCGGTCGATGGTATTGGCTGCTCCGATGGTGTGCAGCGTGGAGAAAAGGAGATGACCGGTCTCGGCGGCTGTCATGGCAACGCTGATGGTTTCATAGTCACGCATTTCGCCCAGCAGGATAATATTCGGGCTCTGGCGCAGGGAGGCCTTCAGAGCGGTGACATAATTGTCCGTATCAATTTTGATCTCTCGTTGACTGACAATGCTCTTGTTGTGACGGTGCAGGTATTCCAACGGGTCTTCCAGGGTAATAATATGCGTATTCCGTGTGTTGTTGATGCGGTCAATCAGGCAGGCAAGGGTGGTGGACTTGCCGCTGCCGGCGGAGCCGGTGACAAGGATCATGCCCTTGGTGTGATCGGCAAACTGCATAACAGCTTCAGGAATGCCAAGTTCCTGTGGATTCGGCAGCTGGAATGTGATGACACGGATAACGGCTGACAGAGCGCCGCGTTGTTTGTAGGCACTGACACGAAAACGGGAAACTCCGGGTATGGCAAATGAGAAATCATCATCACCATGAACCAGCAGATTCATCATATCACGGTCTCCGGCCATGCCATAGATCTCATTTAATAATGCTTCAGTTTCTTTCGGGAAGAGTTTTTCTTCCTGTGTCTGAATGATATTGCCGTTTTTTCTGCATGAAACAGGAAGTCCGGCTACGATAAAAATATCCGAAACATCTTCTCTGACGGCCTGTTCAAGTATTTCTCTGGCGTTCATAAAAATCTCCTTTGGTTTTTGCTAAATCTTATTTCATTAAATTCAAAGTCTGATCGCCCTTCCACTCACCGGAAGACTGAACCTGCCACTGTGAAATACGGTAGTAGGCCTCCCCTTTGGCAGGCGCTGCGGCCAGTGTCAGCGTGACACAGAGGTTCTGTTTGTCATCGATGGCGACAGTATAAGAAATGGTTGGTTCACTCTGTGTAAAATCCATGGAGAGCTGCAGCTGTTCGCGGCTATCGAGTGCTGTCAATTGGGTCTCGATTTCAGTGAAGACAGCGGCAGTGTCGCTGCTTGTCAAGTCAGGCTGGCTGCTGTCGTTGCTTGTCGAGTCAGGCTGGCTGCTGTCGTTATTTATCGAATTCTTGCTGGTGTCGGTGTCTGACAGCTGCCAGGCATCGGCCAGGATGGCATCAATCTCATCCATGGTGCTTTCTGCCGTATTGCAGGCCGCATAGTAGTTCATTTTGTGATGAGCCAGTTTCTCTGCAAAGTCGGCATCACTTTTGGCGCTGGTCAGTGTCAGGATGGCAAAGGTCACCAGACAGAGGATCAGGAAGATGACAAGGAGAGAAGAGGCACCGATATTAAAAAAAGGTGCCGGGGCTTTTTCTGACTGTTTTCTCATGATTCGGCCCTCCTTTGTCGGTGCTTAGTGACATCCAGTGTGTAGATATTCCGGTTGTCAGCGACGGTATCCATGGAAATATGGGCCTTCAGAAGGGTATCTTCCGGTTCATAATGGACGGTCAGGACATAAACGGCATCTGCTTTTTTACAGGATGCATAGCTGCTGTCATAGTAGGCGGCGGCATCCTGCCATGTACCGTCAGACATCTGTTCGGCCATACTGCTGACTTCATTGACGGCGAAATTCAGATCCCTGGCATCCTGACTCATCAGATGGGCTTTGGTAAAGATCTGGATGCAGAGGGCACTTGCAACGGAAAAAAACAGAACGGCAAGTATAAGTTCCAGAAGAAACAGACTGGATGTATTATTGTGACGTTGATATTTCATATGAATCCTATTCCTTTCCCGTGACAGGTGCTATGACTCACTGTGGATGCTGATATAGGACGCAACGGTGTGTCCCTGCGCATCGGTACATGTCAAATGCAGGAGATCCGATTGAGACATCTCCATATCCAATGACTGCAGCGGCAGAATGACTTTGCCTGAGCCGACATCGACATCTGCACTGCTTTTGGTGTACAATTCCATCAGATTTCCCTCACTGACATAAATATAAGTGACATATTCCGTGTCGTTGTAATGCTGCTTCAGAATCAGTGCCTGATGACCGTCAAAACTGCCGATAGATACGGCACCTTCGGTATCGTTCTGGTGAATTTTCTCAGTAATATAGGAAAGAGAAGTGTTGGCGTTAAAGTTCAAAGCCGAGTTCTCAGTGGTTGTACGGTAAACATTCGTGGCCAGCAGAAGCACTGTCAGGGCCGATACCGTGAAAACAAAATACAGGGAGATGGGAAATAAAATATCAATGATATGATGTTTCCTGGATTGAAATCTCATTTGCCTGCCCCCTTTTCAATGATGGTCACATCCGGATAAATATTGGCACCGACGGTCTGATAATCTACGAAAAAGAGGTCTTCGTCATAGGTCAGACCATAATGCGCTTTCAGGTCTTCCAGACTTTCGGGATAGGTGCCTTCCGTTGCATAGCAGTAGACGATGCTGCGGTTTAATGCCCGCTCCAGGCTTTCTTTCTGATGACGGCGGGTGCTGTCCGAAAATGAATCAATGCCGGAGATAAAAAGCAGAAGAATGACCAGAAAAACACAAATGGACAGAAAAACCCGGCGGTTTTTCCGGCTTTTCTTTTGATTTTGAAATCGTACCATAAGTGGGCCTCCTGACTTAGATGCTGGACATGATTCCGACGAGCGGAAGCATAACGGACAGTAAAATGAAACCGACAACAAGTGAGAGCGCAATGACAAGGGTTGGCTCTAAGATGGATAATGTATTGCTCATACGGTTATCCAGATCCTCCTGATAGAGTTCGGCAATATCGGACATCACCTGATCCAGTGAGCCGGTTTTGAAGCCGATGGAAGCCATACGGGCATAGACGCCGGTGAAAATACCTGTCTGATGGAGTGTAGCTGTAAAATCTGTACCGTTTTCCAGTAATTGTTCGCATTCGGTCAGCTCTTTTTGAAAGGCTTCATCATCATTTAATTCGCGGACAAGGCTCAGACATTCTTCGGGAGCCATGCCGCTTTTGAGAGTCAGCGCCATGCCGCTGGCAAACCGGCATGATGCAATATCATGATGCATGCGTCGGATGGCAGGAATATGGCTGCCGAGCCCTCTTAAGAAAGCGGCACCTTTGGCGGTGTGGTTGTAGGCAAAAAAGCCGATGACGATGACTGCAAGAATCGCAATGAATACAACGGAATAGCGGTTGATGGTATTGCCGAGGTCCATCAGAACTCTGGAAAATCCGGACATTTCCGAACCGAGCTGAATGAAGACCTGGTTGAAGATCGGCATGACTTTGATGATCAATACGAGGATAACAACGATCATCATGCTGATAATGATCATTGGATAAGTGACAGCGCTGCGGATTGTTCGGGCAATGGTATCTTCACGGGCATAGTGGTCGCCGAGGGCGGCCATGACATCGTCCAGTGTTCCGGTCTCTTCACCGATCCGGACCATACGTGTCATATAAGCCGGAAAAAGCTGTGTCTGTTCCAATGCTTCGTTCAATGAGCCTGTTTCCTGAAGATTCTCTGAGAGTGCGTTGAGAATGGTTTTCTCTTCCTCTGAAGATGCATCCTCCAGCATGATAGAAATCCCTTCCAGAGCAGAGATACCGGAACGCAGGATCAGGGATAACTGGCTGCTGAAAGCAGAAAGTTCCGGATTGGAAAGTGGTTTTAATTGTGGTGATTTGTTCATGATCATTCCCTCCATAAATGCAGGATATTGTATAGATCCTCAGATTGACAGGAAAACTGTGAATGCAGGATTAATAAGAGTATTTCACAGTGTATTTGCTGCCGTCTCCGATATATTTGGCTACGGCTTTGGAACTGTTGTTGGCGGCCAGGGTCGGATCCATGAGTACCCAGTCTTTGCCGTCGAATTCGATAATATTGTCTACCCATCCGGATTCCGTGAGGTAAACGCTGATCCAGGCATGATAGGCTTCACCGGAATAACCGACTTCCAGTTTTGTCGGAATGGACTGGGAGCGCAGCAATGCGGCCATCAGAGAGGCATAGTCGAAGCAGATGCCTTTCTTTTCTTCCAGTATCGTGTCAATATCCGGCACATAGTCGGTGGGTGTATTCTCGGCTTTATCGTTGTCATAGGAAATATTTCGGATCACATAGTAATAGCTGTTCTGCACGTAGTCCAGATCATCGGCAGACTGGTCGGATAATTCTCTGCCCAGGGCGACGACCTGGGAATCACCGGTGAACCAGACATATTGATTCGGATAGAGAAATGGCTTGAATTCATCGCTGAGGCTGACGGAGAGATCCTTGGAAAAGGCAAGGGCGTAACTGTTGTCAACTACCCATTCATAGACTTTGAGGGTGTAATCGCCATTGCCGCCGGTCAGCGGAAAAGTGTTGTAATCGCTGCCTTTGATGGTGTATGTATAGACGGTACCGTCGGGAATGGTGATCTGGGCCTTGGCTTTCTCGGAGCGGCCTGTGTAGCGGATCATCACATACCCATCGGAAATGTTGGAGGCGTCAATGGAAACGCTGTCATCACCATAGCATGTCTCACCGGATGCGGTGGGAACAAGGGAGGCATAGGCATCGGCACGCTTTTGGCCGGAGCTGTCTGCATCCGAGCTGCCGGAGTGACCGGCGTTTGCCTCTGCCTTCGATGAGGTGCCGCCTGAACAGCCGGTCAGAAGGCAGGAACTGCCAAACAGCAATATCAATAGCAGGAAGAACAGGGATGCACAGTATGTGTGCTTTGATCGATTGTGCATGCATGAATCTCCTTCGGATGATTTTTCTTTAAAACTGTTATCAGTATACCATATATTTAATATGAAAACACCTCTGTTTTTTCATGGTATTTTGCGGAAAGCTGTGGTAGAATAAAAGTAATTGCGTATTATCATCTATTTTAAAATCAATTCGGAGGAATTTTATATGCAGAAGTTAACAACAATCAGAGAGATTTTCAGAAATCGCGACAATTATCTCGGTCAGACAGTCGAAATCGGCGGCTGGGTGCGCAACATCAGAGATTCCAAGACATTTGGTTTCCTTGTTGTGAATGACGGTACTTATTTTGAGCCTTTACAGGTTGTTTTCCATGATGCTATGGCGAATTTCAGCGACATCTGCCATCTGAACGTAGGTGCAGCCGTGATCGTTAAGGGCCAGCTGGTGGCTACACCGAAGGCGAAGCAGCCATTTGAGATCCAGGCTGAGACAGTTGAGATCGAAGGTGCTTCCACACCGGATTATCCGTTGCAGCCGAAGAGACATACATTTGAATATCTTCGTACACTGACACATTTAAGGGCGAGAACCAATACATTTGAAGCTGTGTTCAGAGTGCGCTCTCTTATTGCTTATGCGATCCATCAGTTTTTCCAGGAGAGAGATTTTGTATACGTGCATACACCGCTGATCACAGGCAGTGACTGCGAAGGTGCCGGCGAGATGTTCCAGGTGACAACGATGGACCTGAACAACGTACCGAAGAATGAAGAGGGCAAGGTTGATTTTTCAGAGGATTTCTTCGGCAAACCAACGAACCTGACTGTCAGCGGTCAGTTGAACGGCGAGACATTTGCTATGGCATTCCGCAACATTTACACATTCGGACCAACATTCCGTGCTGAGAATTCCAACACAACCCGCCATGCGGCTGAGTTCTGGATGATCGAGCCGGAAATCGCTTTTGCTGATCTTCAGGATGATATGGAACTGGCAGAGAGCATGATGAAGTATGTTATCGGCTATGTATTGGAGCATGCACCTGAGGAAATGAAGTTCTTCAATCAGTTTGTGGACAAGGGCCTTCTTGAAAGACTGGAGCATGTGAGAACTTCTGATTTCGGCCGTGTGACTTACACAGAGGCCATTGAACTGCTGGAGAAGCACAATGATGAATTTGATTACAAAGTCAGCTGGGGCTGCGACCTTCAGACAGAGCATGAGCGTTATCTGACAGAGAAGATCTTCAAACGCCCTGTATTTGTGACAGACTATCCGAAGGATATCAAGGCATTCTATATGAAACAGAATCCGGACGGCAAGACAGTTGCTGCTATGGATATGCTGGTGCCTGGTATCGGCGAGATCATCGGCGGCAGTGAACGTGAGAATGATTACGACAAGCTGCTGACACGTATGAAAGAACTGGGTCTGAAGGAGGAAGATTACAGCTTCTATCTTGATTTGAGAAAATACGGTTCAACACGCCATGCAGGTTTTGGCCTCGGTTTCGAGAGATGCGTGATGTACCTGACAGGTATGGGCAATATCAGAGACGTTATCCCATTCCCACGTACAGTCAACAACTGCGAATTGTAATTTTTAGTTCTTTAAAACAGGAGAAATGCTATGGGCGAAATGTTGAATGACCTGATTTTTAGTGTGAATACCATTCTGCCCGTTTTTATTGTTGTTGCGATCGGTTATTTTATGCGGCGGAGAGGAACCGTCGATGAGCATTTCGTCGGTTCTATTTCCAATGTTGTGTTTTATTATGCACTTCCGGCCCGGATGTTTCTGGACGTGGCCGGAAGTGATTTTACTGAGCTGATGAATCCCCGATTTATCCTTGTGACAGTCGGTGGAACCATCGGCGTTTTTCTTTTGGCGTGGCTGGTGATCAGCCATTGTATTCATGACGGAAGGAAGGTTGCAGCAGCAGTACACAGTGCATACAGAGGCAATTATATTTATATCGGATTGCCGATCATCGAGAATATTCTTCAGACAGATCATGTGGCCTGTTCTGTGCTTGTGCTGACATTTATCATGCCGGTTTACAATATTCTGGGTGTTCTGATCCTTTCTATATATAGCGGCGATATGTCAGGCATGAAGCCGGGAAAGCTGCTTTTAAATATTTTAAAGAATCCGATGATCCTGGCGGTTATTTTTGGTGTACTCTATGCCATGACCGGGCTTCCGCTGCCTTATGTGGCTGAGAAATCCCTGACTTATCTCGGGGCCATCTCAACACCGATGGCACTGCTGATGATCGGAGCCAGAATGGTGGATAATTCGGTCAAGGGAGAAGGAAAAGCCATCCGTCTGGCACTATTGTTCAAGTTGATCCTTGGGCCGGTTGTGATGACACTGTTGGCGATTTTCCTGGGCATGCCGACGGAAGAAATCGTGACGGTGTTCATTCTGTTTGCAGTGCCGACGGCCATGAATGTGTTTATTATGACCAAGAGCATGGGCGGTGACGATGGCCTGGCGGCCAATGCCATACTGGCCTCAGTACCGTGTTCCGTTATTGTTATGACGATTGGTATTTATCTGATGCGGATAACGGGGATTGTATAACGGATGAAAAATATTAAAGTGATTTGGCGGTGAGACAGACAGCGGTAATCTTTCTGGCAACATTATGAATGAGCCAGGCGCCGGCAGCCATCGCAAGAATGTACAGGAGAATGCCTATCGGACGGCCGAGTATCCGATCGATATCGCCAAAGAGCAGCTGGGTGGACATTTCCCATGGGGAGATATAGAACAGGTTGGCGGCGCTGAAGCGATGCAGGATGCCATTCAGAACTTCGGCTGCCAGACAGAAAAAGGCAAAAAGTGGCAGTGCCCGAAGGAAGCCTCTGGTTGTAAGATCGGCTTCGTGACTGAAAATAATGACGAATCCGACAAAAATCAACATCAGATGCCAAAGGATGCCATGCAGTGTCAGCATCCAGTACGGATGAAAAATACCGGAGGGGTCGATAAAGGTGGCAACAGCCCCCATCATATTGAAATCAAGCAAAAAGGTACAGAGAATTCTGTGCCTTTTTGCGTTATGTATCATGATCAACAGGGGACACAGATACATGGGGAGACTGCAAAGTTGAAATGGAAAAATCCACCAGTCATAAACGTGGTCATTGACAACATAAAAATTCATCAGCTGTTTATATAATTCGCCGATCAGAAGAATTACACCGGAAATCAGCATGATTCGGTCAAATTTCTGTTGATGAATACGAGTGTTTGTATTTGGATGATCTTTAGGGGAGAAAAGCCATGCAGCCCAAATAGCCGCAGCGCTTCCGCCAAAGGCTGCGAGCAAATGAAAAGGCCCGTAAAGAACCGGCGGTGTCATCGGCCAGGCTGTCAGTCGGAGAAGATATTCCAAAAAAGACATATAAATTCCTTCTTTCGGGATAGTTAGGTACCTCAATAAATGAAATATTCATTATGAATAAAATTTTATCTGTACATATACACATTTAGTATATCATAATTCAGACAATGTATTCTTCTTGTGAAAATACTTTTTAATATTTTGGGACTGTACTCAAAAAAGTTTTCATAAGTATTTCCTCTGGGAACACTAGGGGATTTTTTATATTTGTGAAAGAATTGTGTTGAATTCTGAAATAAAGTATGGTATCTTTTTTGTTATACATATAAAAAACTGTAAAAAGGCATACTTATAACGTATTGGCGCGTCGAAGCACGAAAGCGATTTGGCGTACAAAGGCGTTTTAAAGTGTATAGTCGCATTATGCAAAAGAAGACATTGACACGATGTGAATAGATGATGCAGTTTGATGGATAAATGGAAGGTATGTGATCAGACCATGAATCAGAGTGAGAAAATATTAGAGATCAAAGATTTATGCGTGGAATTTAAGACTGTGGAAGGCACGGTCAAAGCCATTAATCATTTGAATTATACATTACATAAAGGTGAAAAGCTCGGCATTGTCGGCGAGAGCGGAAGCGGTAAGAGTGTTTCTTCTCTTGGTATTATGCAGCTGATCCCGAATCCTCCAGGTGAGATTGTCGGCGGAGAGATTCTTTATAAGGGACAGGATCTTGTGAAGAAATCAGAGAAAGATATGCAGAAAATCCGGGGGAATGAGATCTCCATGATCTTTCAGGAGCCAATGACTTCCCTGAATCCGATCATCAAGTGCGGCAGGCAGATTGCAGAGTCGCTTCGTCTCCACCGCGGAATGAATAAGAAGGAGGCCATGGAAGAAGCCATTCGTATGATGCAGGCAGTGGGGATTGCCAACCCGGAAGTGAGGGCTCATGAGTACCCGCACCAGATGTCCGGTGGTATGAGACAGCGTGTTATGATCGCCATGGCGCTGGCTTGCCAACCGCAGATTTTGATCGCCGATGAACCGACAACGGCCCTTGATGTGACGATTCAGGCACAGATCCTGGATCTGATCAGAGGTTTGAATGAGCAGATGAATACATCAGTTCTCTTCATTACCCATGACTTAGGTGTTGTCAGTGAGCTGTGTGATACGGTCATTGTTATGTATACCGGACGAATTGTTGAAAAAGCCCCTGTTCGAGAGCTTTTCAGTGATCCGAAGCATCCTTATACAGTCGGCCTGATGAGTGCGATTCCGAGAATTACAAAGGATCGTCCGCCCCTTGAGACCATTGAGGGCGTTGTGCCGAATCCGACAGAGCGGATTTCGGGATGCAGTTTCTGGCCGAGATGTCCGCATGCGACAGAACAGTGCAAGCAGGGCGAGCCGCCGGTTGTACAGCTGTCGGAAGAACGTCAGGTAAGATGTTGGCTGTATGCGGATGCAGCCGAGAAGAAGGAGGGTTAGCTGATGACAGCAAATGACAAAGAAGTGCTGGTGAAAGCCGACCATGTCAAAGTTTATTTTAAAGGCAAGAAAAGGGGACAGACAGTCAAAGCCGTTGATGATGTATCCTTTGAGATCATGAAAGGTGAGACCTTTGGTGTTGTCGGCGAGAGCGGATGCGGTAAGAGTACCCTTGGCAGGACATTGATCAGACTCCAGCAGCCGACAGAGGGTCATATTTATTTAAACGGGACAGATATTGCAGGTTTGAAAGGTGCACAGTTAAAGGAAATGCGCAAGGAAGCCCAGATTATTTTCCAGGATCCTTCGGCCTGTCTCAATCCAAGAAGAACCATCAAGCAGATTTTGATGGAGCCTTTTGAAATTCACAACCTCAAAGGCAAGATTGATGTGGATGCGAAGATTATGGAACTGCTGCAGCTGGTGGGGCTGGACAGTTATCATCTGAGCCGATATCCGCATGAGCTTTCCGGTGGACAGAAACAGCGTATCGGTATTGCCAGGGCGCTGGCACTGGAACCCCAGATTATTATCTGTGATGAAGCGGTATCCGCGCTGGATGTTTCTGTTCAGGCACAGGTATTGAACCTTTTGCAGGAACTGAAAGAGAAACTGGGCTTAACCTATTTCTTCATTTCACATAATCTGAATGTTGTTTATCAGGTCAGTGACCGTGTCGGCGTTATGTATCTCGGCAAAATGGTTGAGATCGCCAATTACGATCAGCTTTATGAAAAACGCTATCATCCTTATACAGAGGCATTGCTGTCAGCGATTCCTCAGGTTGATCAGGAAGAACAGAAGGAGCGGATTCATCTGGAAGGTGAAGTGCCGAGCCCCTATGATCCGCCTTCAGGATGCCATTTCCACACAAGATGTCCGAAGGCCTGCGACAAGTGCAGACAGACGGCACCGGAACTCAAGGAAGTGGCGCCGGGACATTATGTGGCCTGCCATTTGTATGAATGATTTTTAATTTGATGATAATTGCGGAAACGGCCGACAAACAGGTAGGCATTACATAACGGAGTATTTCGCAATCACCATACATAAGAAATTTCTATTTAGGAGGTTAAGATTATGAAAAAGAAATTTTTAGCAATGGCCCTGGGCATTGCTGTAGTCTTAAGCTGCACAGCATGCGGCGGCGGTTCATCTGACGCAGCAGCACCTGCATCAGGCGAGACAAATGCTGCTTCTTCAGAAGCCGGAAGCGATTCAGCAGCAGGCGGAAGCACAACAGTAACAGTGGCAATCGGTGCCGGATTCTCCACACTGGATCCAGGATATGTTTACGAGAAATATCCACCACTTGTTATTAATGCATGTTATGAGAATCTTTTCAAGTTCTACAGCAATGACGGTGCAGCAGAACCTTGTCTGGCAGATTCTTATGAATTCTCAGATGACAATAAGACTTTAACAGTTAAACTGAAAGAAAATGTTACCTTTGCAAGCGGCAATAAGATGACATCTGCCGATGTTGCTTTCAGTATTAATCGTTGCAAGAATCTTCAGGGTAATCCATCCTTCATCTGCGATACTATCGACAGCATTGAAACACCGGATGATTACACAGTTGTTTTCCATCTGACACAGCCTGACAGTGCAATCCTTTCCAAGCTGACATACAGCTCACTGGCAGTTCTTGACAGCGCGGTTGTTAAGGAACATGGCGGTACAGATGCAGCAGACGCTTCTTCAACAGATACAGCACAGGCTTATCTTGACACAGCAAGTGCAGGTTCAGGTATGTACATCATGACAAGCTATACACCTGATTCTGAAATCGTTCTTGAGAAGAACCCTAACTACTGGGGTGAGTCTACAAATGTTGACAAATATGTCATCAAGATTCAGCCGGATGCCAATACACAGATGATGACATTATCTTCAGGTGACCTTGATATTGCCATGAACATGACAGATGATACAATGTCTGAACTGACAGGCGACAATGTTGCCAAGATCAACACTGCAACAAAGACAGTTGGTTTCCTTTTGATGAATATGAACGAAGAATACGGCGGCCCTGTTTCTAATCCAAAGGTACAGCAGGCTATCCGTAAAGCACTGGATTACACAGGTATCCAGACAATCGTCGGTGAAGGCGCAGAGACACCTTATTCCATCATCCAGGATGGTTTCATGGGTGCAAAAGGACAGCGCCCTGCAGATTACACTAATATTGACGAAGCAAAACAGCTTTTAGCAGATGCAGGCTATCCGGATGGTTTTGATATCGACATGCCTGTTTGTGACCTTGATATGGAAGGTGTTCTTCTGACAGACCTTGCTCAGAAGGTTAAAGATGACCTTTCTCAGATCGGTATCAATGTCAATATCGTTTCCCAGCCATGGGCAGCAGGTTTTGGCGATGATTACCGTGACGGCAAGATCGGTTTCACAGTTATGTACTGGTCAACAGATTACAACGATCCTAACGTACAGCTTGAATTCCTTCCAGGTCAGTCCGTTGGTTTAAGAGCAGGCTGGACAACAGATATGGATCCTGATCTGGCTCAGCTTTACGCAGATGCACTGAATGCAACAGACAACGATGCACGTACTGCTGTTCTTGAAAAGATTCAGGACGATACATATGAAAACGGTCCATGGCTTATGATCGCTCAGGCACCTGCACATATTGCATATAACACAAGACTTGACGGTGTCGTTGCTTCTGATCCATATTCACTGGATCTGACACAGATCACAATCAAATAATCCATCATTTTCTGATGATTTCTCCACGGGGCGCGGAAATCGCTTCTGCGCCCTGTGGATTTTAAACAGGACGGCAACAGATGCTGCCGTGAGGCGGCTGGTTCAGGACATTTTTTATGTTCGGAGGCAACAGTTGACTGACGGAAATATCTGTTCATCAGATGTTTGGCGGCAGATAAGCGATGCGCAGTCTGCTGTCGGAAAGCTAAAACGAAAGAGAGAGAGGTGTCGTATGGAACGGCTGAAGTTTATAGGAAAAAGACTTGTATACCTTGTGATTATGCTGTTCGGTGTGGCGACGTTGGTTTTTATATTGACAAAACTGGTTCCCGGCGATCCGGTAACCGCCAATCTGAGCCAGAGAGCATTGGGTGATCCTCAAATTGTGGCCGCCTATAAGGCAAAATACGGACTGGATCAGCCGATTATTGTGCAGTATGTATACTACATGAAGAATCTGCTGCATTTTGATCTGGGTACATCTATCCGTACCAACAATGCAGTTTTAAGTGAATTGGCACGCTGCTATCCGGCGACGATCGAACTGGCAGTATTTGCCATCATTCTGGCAACCCTGTTTGGTATTTTATTTGGTGTGATTTCTGCGATTAAGAGAAATAGTATTCTTGATCAGATCGTGCGTGCGATTTCTGTTACAGGTGTCAGCCTGCCAAGTTTCTGGTTCGCACTGCTTGTATTGTATTTCTTTTATTACAAACTGCAGATCTTGCCGGGACCGGGCCGTCTTGGCAATGCATTCAGTGCACCGCAGACAGTAACAGGATTTTTTGTTATCGACAGTCTGCTTGAGGGTGATATTCCGAAGGCACTGGATGCCCTGAGACATCTGATTCTTCCGGGTACAGTTCTGGCTGCCTTTACCATGGGCCTGATCACCAGAACAACACGTTCCAATCTGTTGGATGTTATGTCCACAGATTACATCCGTACAGCCCGTGCAAAAGGTCTGTCAAATGTTCGACTGATCATCCATCATGCGCTTGGCAATGCACTGATTCCTGTACTGACGGTTATTGGTCTTGGTTTTGGCAATCTCCTTGGCGGTATGGTACTTGTTGAAACAATTTTCAACTGGCCGGGAGTTGGTCAGTTTGCGTATCAGTCCGTCCTGTCCAATGACTATCCGTCGATTATCGGCGTGGCGCTGCTGATTGCGCTGAATTATATGATTATTAATACAGTGGTCGATATCCTGTACGGTATCATTGACCCGAGAGTGAGGTGCAGTTAGATGTTACATTCTTTGAAAAAAATGTTTAGGTCCAATTATCTTTTCACTTTCGGCGTCATCATCTGTCTGTTTTGGATCATCATGGCTATTATCGCCCCTTTTGTGGCACCTTATGATCCGGTTGTCCAGGATCTGACCCTGAGATTAAAAGCGCCTTCAGCGGCGCATATCTTTGGTACAGATAACTTTGGCCGTGATATTTTCAGCCGTGTGATCTACGGCGGACGTTATTCATTGCTGGCAGGCTGTCTGACGGTTGTGATTGCAGGCTGTATCGGTACGATTTACGGTGCTATTGCCGGTTATGTAGGTGGTGCTGTGGACAATGTCATGATGCGTCTTTCAGAGATGATTCTGTCTTTCCCGTCACTGATCCTGGCAATGATTATCAATGCAGTCATGGGTTCCAACCTGTTTAACACCATGTTTGCCCTTGTTATTGTTGCATGGCCGTCTTATGCCCGTGTCATGCGAAGCGTGGTGCTGAGCGTCCGTGAAAATGAATACGTTACTGCTTCGGAAGCGCTTGGTGCGTCAAGAAGCCGTATCTTATTAAAGGAAATCATTCCAAACAGTATTACTTCTGTTTTGATCATGGCGACAACGGATATCGGTAATCAGATCCTGATGTTCTCCACATTGAGCTTCCTTGGTCTGGGTTCTGCTCCGCCAACACCTGAATGGGGTATGATGGTATCTGATGGTGTTCAGTACTTCAATAAATTCTGGGTGGCAGGATTCCCTGGATTGGCAATCTTTACAATGGCTGTGGGGGCCAACTTCATTGGTGATGGACTCCGCGATCTGCTGGATCCGAAATTGCGAAAACAGTTCTAAAATTATAATTGACGCTGCGAAACACAATATTTTACGAAAACCGTTGCCTATTTACAGTTCATAGCAGGCACACTTGCGTTGCCGATTGCTGGTAGCGGTACATAAGGTGGTAAAAGACACCACCTAAGTACCGACCACAATCGCAGCACCTGCTATGAATCTGTGAATAGGCAGCGGTCTTTTTGATGTGTGTGTTTCGCATCTGGTTATGATAATTTTGATGAGCGGAAGATGAAATTCCACGGTATGCTTGGGCGTACTATGTTAGATATTTCTGCGTAATTGACAAGTTTGAATGCGGCATGTATCATGTACTTAGTATCAAAAATGTACTGTAAAGACGGACTTTTATAAAGTGCTTTCAGATGGCTATTAGCTGGTGTATTTTTAATAAAAGTGCAGGAAATAAAATGACTACAGGAGGTTCTGGCATGGAATTGAAGACAGAGATTTTGATTATCGGCGGCGGCGCGTCCGGCATGGCGGCGGCATGCGTCATCCGGGAGATGGTATCCGAATGGCGCTTGAGGCGGGTGCGGAAGTGGAAGGCAACTTTACCATGGAAGCGGCAGCACCGAAGATTAAGGGATATGATGCGCTGAATCTTTTCCTAGGCAAACCATACAATGTGTGGCTGAATCGTTTTGGTGAACGTTTTGCAGATGAAGGGATTGTGTATAATTTCGCAGTATCCTTTAATGCCTGCCTGCGTCAGCCGGATGGTCAGGTATGGGTTGTTTTCAATCAGGCACTGTTAGACCAGACCCTGAGCGACGGCAAGGATATGATTGAGACGATTCATATGCCGCCGAATGTGGAAGAAAGACTGGACACTACCATGGAGCAGGCCATTGCGGACGGTGTTCTCTGCAAAGCAGACAGTTATGAAGCACTGGCTGCGTTTATCGGCTGTGATGAAGAAACAGTGAAAGCGTCTATGGAGGAATACAACGGCTTCTGCAAGGAAGGAAGAGACGGTTGGTTTGCCAAGGATAAGCGTTATATGCTGTCTATGGAGGAAGGCCCTTATTATGCCATTAAGGCCGGAGAAGACATGCTGATCACCCATGGCGGTATTCGTGTCAATGAACGCTTTGAAGCTTTAGGCGGTGATTACAAACCGGTTGAGAATCTTTATGTAGCCGGTGTGGATTTCGGCGGCGCAGATGCGGACGTATACAATGTTGTCATGAGTGGACACGGTTTCGGCTTTGCGGTTAATTCAGGCCGAATTGCCGGAGAAAATGCGGTTAAAGCGTTGAAAACTATGATGCGTTAATAAGAAATTTAGGAAAGTCAGATAAACTATAGAAAACCGCTATAGAAAGTGATATACTTGACGGCAGATGAAGATTTGAAAGGAGCATTTGCTATGAAGCAGAATAGAGTAGACAGAATTATGGCAGCCCTGAAGGAAATGGGACTGCATCAGATGCTGATCGTTGATCCGATGTCCATTTATTATCTCACCGGTGTTTATGTGTCACCTTTTGAACGTTTTTATGGTTTATATCTGAGAGAAGACGGCCATCATGCCTTTTTCCTGAACAGATTATTTACAGTACCTCAGGAAGTGGGTATTGAAAAGGTATGGTATTCCGACACAGACCCTGCTATGGAGATCGTGGCCAAGTATCTCGACAAAGATGCACCTCTGGGTGTGGATAAAGAACTGAAAGCAAGATTTTTGCTGCCGCTGATGGAGATGAAAGCAGCAGCCGGGTTTGTCAATGCTTCTCTGGCTGTGGACAATACAAGAGGCATCAAGGATGAAGAAGAGCAGGAACTGATGCGTATTTCTTCAGACATCAACGACAAGGCCATGGCACAGTTCAAGGCCATTGTCCATGAAGGTGTTACAGAGAAAGAACTGGCAGACCAGATGCTGAAGATTTATATGGATTTGGGTGCGGACGGTTACTCCTTTGAACCGCTGGTTGCTTTTGGTGCCAATGCAGCAGACCCGCATCATGAACCGGACAATACGGTATTGAAGGTGGGTGACTGTGTCCTCTTTGATGTGGGATGCATCAGAAAGGGCTATTGTTCTGATATGACACGTACTTTCTACTTCAAGGAAGTGAGTGACGAACATCGTCATATTTATGAAACAGTCCGCAAGGCGAATGAAGCGGCCATTGCCAAGATCAAACCGGGCATTCCTCTTTGTGAATTGGACAATACAGCCCGTCAGCTGATCACTGATGAAGGCTACGGTCCGCAGTTTAACCATCGTCTGGGTCATTTTATCGGACTTTCAGAGCATGAGTTTGGTGATGTTTCTTCTGTGAATACAGACAAAGCCGTTCCGGGTATGATTTTCTCTATTGAGCCGGGTATTTATCTGACAGATGATACAGGTGTCCGTGTGGAAGATCTGGTGCTGGTGACAGAGGATGGCTGTGAGGTGCTGAATCACTATCCAAAGGAACTTCAGATTATCGGTTAATTTGTTGGGCGCTTGTCTGGGCTTGCATCAGATATTGAAGAATGATACAATGAATAAGTGAAGAAATAAGAGAAAGTGTACTTTGCATCTGAGAAGATGTGAAGTACGCTTTGTTGGTTTAAAGGAATATGCCGAGGCACATTCTTTGTTTTATTATGGAGGCAAATACCTATGAATACACATCCTACAGCGACTTTACATATGGCCAACGGCATTAAAATTGTGATTGAACTTTTGCCGGAAGCTGCGCCGAATACTGTCAACAGTTTTATTTATGCGGCATCTCGGGGATTTATGGATCACCATGCGATTCAAAGAATTGTTCCGGGCAACTGGGTGGACGTGACGTACCAGGCATTTGGACACAAGGAGTGCCAGTATCTGATTCCGAATGAGTTTGAACTGCATCCGGAGATCGAACCGTTGGATTCCCATCCGGGCTGTGTCTGCATGGGCGGTTATGGTGAGGATGGACTGGCCAGCTGCGAATTCTTTTTCCCGCTGCGTGACTGCCCGGATCATAAGGGAATCTATCCTGTTTTTGGAAAAGTTATTGAAGGCATGGATGAGATACGGCGTCTTGAGAAAGTGAAGACAAGACCTGTTGATTTCCCGATTCCGGGGGTTGAGGTCAATGAACCGGTTGAGCCGGAAGTTATTGAGAAAGTCGAACTGGATTTGAAGGGACAGACATATCCTGAGCCAATTCGGATGAAAGTTCAGAATCTTCCGCCATGCTGGACGGATATGAGATAGAAATTGTTGTAGAATATAGAAGGAATGGGGGAAATAGTATGTTTAATATCCGAGAAATGAAACCGGAAGATAAAGCGGTCATTATGCCGATGGTGATTACCTTTTATCATAGTCCGGCAGTTGAACACGATGTAGACACAGCGGTGCTGGAGCGTACATTTGATGCGGCCACAGACCCGACGATGCCATATATCAGCGGTCTGGTGATGCTGGAAGATGAGAAAGTTGTCGGATATGGTTATGTGACCGGCTATTATGCATCGGAAGTCGGCGGAATGTGCATGTTCATGGAAGAAATGTACTTTACACCGGAATGCCGGGGAAAAGGGTACGGCACAAAAGCCTATCACTGGATTGTGGACCATTATCCGGAATACAAGCGCTTCAGAATCGAAGTCACAGAAAGTAATGTCAATGCCAAACGCCTTTATGAGCGCTGGGGCTTCAGATTCCTGGAATATAACCAGATGGTGCTGGACAGATAAAATAGAAGCGGCAGAAGATGTTTATGATAACTTAAGAATGAGTATGAAAGCCACATCTTAAAAGAGTAAAGCCCGGCCGCCTTCCAGTCAAACGTTAGCACGATTTTGCAGATTTTGCGAGCATAGCAACAGCTTTGAAGCAATGTCTGAGCCCGTAAGGGCGAGTTTTGCGCAGAAGCTGTTAATATGCGGCGCAGCAAAACCAAAAAAGTGCTTTAGTTGACTGGAAGGCGGCCGGGCTTTTTGTTTAAATGCGGACTTTTGTGCCTTTTCCGCCTCTGTTGACAAGTTTCAACTTATTCAACAGTAATTCCTTTTCATTGTGGATAATGGTGCATTCCTGGCTGCTGTCCAGTGGATAAGCAGCTTTGACGCTGTCACCGGAACCGAGGCTGATGCCGCGGACGCCGATGGCAGTTTTCTTCATTTCAGGGATGTTCATCATCGGGAAGCGGATAAAGTAGCCGTTTTCAGTCTGAAGAACAAGCTGGTTGAAGTTGTCGGCAGTGCAGATGGCAATGATGCTGTCGCCGTCGGCCAGCTTGGTGGCGGCAACGGTTCGTTTGGATACATCAAATTCGCTGCCTTTGACCAGTTTCAACATACCGGTTTTGGTGGCAAATAACATCATGGAATCCTGAATGGATGCCAGATTGCATATATGAATGATATTCTCGCCGGAGCTGTCATAGTTGCCCAGGTTGTCCAGCGGAATAGATTTGTCCCGGAAACGTCCGAACGGCATATCAGTAATCTTGATCAGATGAAGACGTCCGGTATCGGTGAAGATGCAGGCCTTATCTGTATTCATACAGCTGATGACATATTTGCTTTCGGAGAGTGCGGCTTCCTTGTTGCGCTCAAAAGTAGCCTTATCTATGGTCTTAGCATAGCCAAAACGGTCAATCAGAGCAACGACTTCCATAGCTTCGGCTTTCTTTTCCTCATAGACAGCAGCACCCACATTCTCGATAGAGGTTTTACGCGGTGTGGCATAAGTCTTCTTGATCATATCAAGGTCATGACTGATGACCCGGGACATGCTCTTATGATTCTCAAGGATATCCTTGTAGGAAGCGATATTCTTCAAAGTAGCATCATGATCTTTCAGCAGGGCATCCATTTCCAGACCGATCAGCTTGTACAGACGCATCTCGAGGATTGCAGTGGCCTGACGTTCTGTAAAATCAAGGGCAGAAGCGGCTTTTTCAGAGGCCTTGCTCTTGAAGCGAATGCCTTCGGTAGTGCCTGTCATCAGACAGGCTTTGGCCTGTTTGATATTCTTGCTGCCACGTAGGATTTCGATGATCAGGTCAATGATATCGGTGGCACGCATGAGACCTTCCTGGATTTCCTGTTTCTCCAGTTCCCTGGCAAGAAGCTTTTGGTACTTGCGGGTGGTCAGGTCATATTGAAAATCAAGGAAATATTCAATAATGCTCTTGAGACCAAGCGTCTCCGGACGTCCGTCGGCGATGGCCAGCATATTCACGCTGAAAGTATCTTCCAGACGTGTCTTCTTATAGAGAAGTGCCAGCAGATTGTCCACGTCTGTCTGTTTCTTCAGTTCCAGAACGATACGAATTCCTTCCTTGGAGGACTGATTGGAAATATCGATGATGTCCGTGGTCTTCTTGCTTTCTACAAGGGCATAAACATCATTGAGAAATTTGCCGATATTGGCACCGATCATTGTATAAGGAATCTCGGTGATGACAAGGCGAAGCTTGCCGCCTTTGTCCTGCTCAACCTCAACACGACCCCGAAGCTTGATCTTGCCGCTGCCGGTTTCGTAAATATTCAGTAATTCGTCTTTGTTCGTTACGATACCGCCGGTAGGAAAATCCGGTCCCTGGATGTACTGCATCAGGTCAGCGGTGGTCAGTTTGTCATTCTTCATGTAGGCTTTGACGGCATCGATGACTTCGCCGAGATTATGCGGCGGGGTACTTGTCACCATGCCGACAGCGATACCGTCAGAACCGTTGACAAGGAAATTCGGCAGACGGACAGGCAGAACCGTCGGCTCTTTCTCTGTCTCATCAAAGTTCGGCATAAAGTCTACAACGTCCTTGTCAAGATCCGCCAGGAAAACTTCCTGAGTGACTTTCTGAAGACGGGCTTCAGTGTAACGCATGGCGGCGGCACCATCACCTTCGATGGAGCCGAAATTGCCGTGGCCGTCTACCAGGGGCATGCCCTTCTTGAATTCCTGGGCCATAACAACAAGGGCATCGTAAATGGAGCTGTCACCGTGAGGATGATATTTACCCATTGTATCACCGACGATACGGGCACATTTACGGTATGGCTTGTCGTACCGGATAGCCAGTTCGTACATGTCATATAACGTACGGCGCTGAACGGGCTTTAAGCCGTCCCGGATATCCGGAAGTGCTCTGGATATAATAACGCTCATGGCGTAATCTACGTAGGATTTCTGCATGACTTCTGCATAATCCGTGCGAATAATCTGTTCCTGCATCATGCATTCCCTCCTTAAATATCAAGTTCGGCATCATGGGCATGCTTGTAGATGAATGCCTTTCTCGGCGGTACATCAGGACCCATGAGCAGGCCGGTAATATCGGATGCAATTCGGGCATCTTCAATCTCGACCTTCTTCAGGATACGGGTTTCAGGGTTCAAAGTTGTCTCCCAGAGCTGTGCAGCATCCATTTCACCAAGACCTTTGTAGCGCTGCAGGGTGAAATTGCCCTTGTGGGTCTTGCGGTACTGCTCAAGGGCCTTATCATCATAGAGGTATTCCTCCTTGCCCTTGGACGGCATGGCCTTGTACAGCGGCGGCATGGCGATATAGACATGGCCTTCATAAATCAGCTCCGGCATAAACCGGTAGAAAAGTGTCAGAAGCAGGGTGCTGATATGCGCACCATCCACATCGGCATCGGCCATAATGATAATCTTGTTGTAGCGCAGCTTGCTGATGTCAAAGTCGTTGCCGTATCCTTCTGAAAAACCACAGCCGAAGGCATTGATCATGGTCTTGATTTCGGCATTGGCAAGAATCTTGTCGATGCTGGCCTTTTCTACATTCAAAATCTTGCCTCGAATAGGCAGGATTGCCTGAAAATGGCGGTTTCTGGCGGTTTTGGCAGAGCCGCCGGCAGAATCTCCTTCGACAATAAAGATCTCGCAGATATCGGCATTGCGGCTTTCACAGTTGGCCAGTTTGCCGTTGGAGTCAAAGGAGAATTTCTGCTTGGTCAGCAGGTTGGTACGGGCCTTTTCCTCGGTCTTACGGATCTTGGCTGCTTTCTCTGCACAGGAAAGCACAACCTTCAATGTATCCAGATTCTTGTCGAAATAACGAACGACTTCTTCATTGACAATCTTGCCTGTGGCACGGGCAGCATCCTGGTTGTCCAGTTTGGTCTTGGTCTGACCTTCAAAACGCGGGTCCGGATGCTTGATGGAGATGACGGCTGTCATACCGTTTCGTATATCAGCACCGGTAAAATTGCCGTCTTTCTCTTTCAAAATGCCTATTTCACGGGCGTAAGCGTTCATAATGGACGTGAAAGCGGACTTGAAGCCGGTAATGTGGGTGCCGCCTTCTGCGTTGTAAATGTTGTTACAGAAACCAAGGACGTTCTCATGGAATTCATTCACATATTGAAAAGCACCTTCAACAGTGATGCCTTCAGACTCGCCTTTAAAGCAGACAATATCATGCAGTGCTTCTTTATTGCGGTTCAGGTCGCGGATGAATCCAGCCAGACCGTCAGGTTCATGATAAACTTCCTGTTCCTCAGGTGTGACACGTTTGTCTTCATATATAATAGTTAATTCCGGGTTAAGATAAGCAGTTTCATGGAGACGGCTCTTGATCTCATCTTCCTTGAACCATGTCTTTTCAAAAATCTCCTTGTCCGGGAGAAAAGAAATCGTGGTGCCTGTCTTGCGGGTGCGGCCGATGACAGGCAGAAGTCCCTTCTCCAGCGGAATGGTCGGCACACCGCGCTCATAGCGGTCGTGGTAAGTACAGCCCTCGCGGCTGACCGTCACATCCAGCCATTCAGACAATGCGTTGACAACAGATGAGCCAACGCCGTGGAGACCGCCGCTTGTCTTGTAGGCAGAATCATCAAACTTACCTCCGGCGTGGAGGGTTGTAAATACAAGACGCTCCGCGGAAATGCCTTTCTTGTGCATGCCAACAGGGATACCTCGGCCATTATCAGAAACAGTGGCGGAGCCGTCTTTGTTCAATGTCACATGGATCTCACTGCAAAAACCGGCCAGATGCTCGTCCACAGAGTTGTCAACAATCTCATAGACAAGATGGTTCAGGCCCTTGCGGGAGACACTGCCGATGTACATGCCGGGACGCTTGCGGACGGCCTCGAGACCTTCCAGCACGGAAATACTGTCGGCATTATAAGAATTGGTTGGTGCCATAATAAAAAATCCTTTCAAAAAGTGGTGGCCAGATAATGACGAAACATTGTAGTCTTAGAGAACCTATCGATAATCCATTCAAAGCAGGCACGTTCGCACTGCCTGTCACTGGCAGCAGTACATAAGACACTAAAAAACAGTGTCTAAGTACTGGCCGTGACAGAAGCACCTGTTTTGAATGGATTCATCGATAGGTTCATCAGAAGGAAGAGTTATAAAGTTTCGTCATTATCTGTATATATAATTTAATTTCTAGTTGGATTCAGAAATTCCTAATATATATCTTATACCAGAGGAAATGTGAATGTCAAGAAAAAAGAACATATATTCGCAAAAATGTGGCTTATCCAGGCAAAAGCTGATTTTCTGGTTGAATTTCTGCTTATTTTACTATATAGTATAACAAGAGAAGAGGACATATTCTAAACAAAGGAGATGGCGTGAATGATGAGAGTAGGTATGCTGACAAGTGGCGGCGACTGTCAGGCTTTGAATGCAACAATGCGTGGTGTTGCGAAGACACTGTATAACGCGGATCCTGATACACAGATTTTTGGTTTTGAAGAGGGCTACAGAGGTCTGATGTATAATGACTATATTTTGATGAAGCCGAATGATTTTTCCGGTATCTTGACAAAGGGCGGAACGATTCTGGGTTCTTCCAGACAGCCGTTTAAGCTGATGCGGGTGCCCGGTGAGAATGGCTTTAACAAGGTTGAGGCGATGAAGGCAACTTATCGCAATCTGAAGCTTGACTGCCTTGTGATCCTTGGCGGCAATGGGACTCAGAAGACAGCGAATCTGCTCAGCGAAGAAGGTTTGAATATTGTTTCTCTGCCAAAGACTATTGACAATGATATTTACGGAACGGATATGACATTCGGTTTTCAGAGTGCAGTGGATATTGCAACGAATGCCATTGATTGTATTCATACAACAGCGGCATCCCATGGCCGTGTATTTATTGTAGAGCTGATGGGGCATAAGGTTGGCTGGCTGACATTGCATGCAGGTATTGCGGGCGGTGCAGATATTATCCTTTTGCCGGAGATGCCGTACAATTTTGATTCGGTACTGATGGCGGTGAAACAGCGCAACAAGGCTGGCAAGAGGTTCAGTATTCTTGCGGTTGCAGAGGGCGCGATTTCCCAGGAAGATGCACAGCTGTCCAAGAAGGAATACCAGAAGAAGAAGGCGAACAGCCCGTTCCCGTCGGTTTCCTATGAACTTGGCAAGAAGATTCAGGATGCCCTGGGTCAGGAAGTACGAATTGTTGTGCCGGGTCATACGCAGCGCGGCGGCAGTCCGGATGCCTATGACCGTGTGGTAGCCACTCGGTTGGGAGCAGCGGCAGGTCGAATGATCCTTGAGGGTAAGTATGGCTGTATGGCAGCATTTAAGAATAATGAGATCGTTCCGGTACCATTGAAGGAAGTGGCCGGAAGACTTAAGACCGTTGATCCGAAGTCGGATATTATCCGCGAAGCAAGAGATATGGGTATCAGTTTCGGTAATGAACTATAATAAATAATAATATGTAATTTAGATAGAGGCGGTAGATTATGGCTTATCAGGCATTGTATCGTAAGTGGCGTCCATCGAATTTTGACGAAGTCAGAGGACAGGATCATATCGTTACAACATTGAAAAATCAAATAGAGATGAATCGTATCGGACATGCCTATCTGTTTTGCGGTACAAGAGGAACCGGTAAGACGTCCATTGCCAAGATTTTTGCAAAGGCAGTAAATTGTGAACACCCTGTGAATGGCAGCCCATGCAATGAATGTGCCATGTGCCGTGCGGTCAATGAGCAGCGTTCTATGAACGTAATCGAGATTGATGCGGCTTCCAACAACGGTGTCGACAATATCCGTGAGATTCGAGAGGAAGTGGCTTATTCTCCTTCAGAAGGCAAGTATAAGGTTTATATCATCGATGAGGTGCATATGCTCTCCATTGGTGCTTTTAACGCACTTTTGAAGACATTGGAAGAACCGCCGTCATATGTTATTTTTATTCTGGCAACGACGGAAGCACACAAGATTCCGATTACCATTCTTTCAAGATGTCAGCGATATGATTTCAGACGTATTTCCACAGGAACCATCGCCGGACGATTGAGGGAACTGGCTGATGCGGAAGGCATTGATGCAGAAGATGCAGCGCTGGCTTATGTTGCCAGAATGGCGGATGGCTCCATGCGAGATGCTTTGAGCCTTTTGGATCAGTGCAACGCATTTTATATTGGACAGAAACTGAAGTATGAGAATGTGCTGGATGTCCTTGGCGCAGTGGACACCTCTGTTTTCGGCAGTCTTTTGAAGAGCATCTGCAGTCAGGATGTTTCAGGGGTTATTCATCTGATAGATGAGATCGTTATGCAGGGACGGGATCTGACGCAGTTTGTTGTCGATTTTACATGGTATCTGAGAAATCTTCTGATGGTGCAGAGCTCCGGTGATCTGACAGATCTGGTGGAAGCCTCTGCGGAACAGCTGGAAGTGATGCGTCAGGAGGCATCAGGTATTGATGCGTCGGTACTGATGCGGTATATTCGTATTTTTTCGGATCTTTCAGGGCAGGTGCGTTATTCTACCCAGAAACGTGTCCTTGTGGAGGTGGCATTGATCAAGCTCTGTCATCCGGCCATGGAGCGGAATCTGGATGCAGTTCTGAACCGGTTGGCTATTCTTGAACAGAAAGTAGCGAAGGGGGTTGTGGTGTCTTCACAGTCCTCGGGCGGCGGTGCAGCCGGAGGAGATGCCGATGGCATAAGCGGTCTGCAGTCTGGGAATGGGGTACAGGTGCAGCCGGAACAGAAGGCAGTCTCGGAAGATCTTCGGATGATTATCGATCGTTGGAAGCAGGTGACTGGTGATCTGACACCGAGTATGGCAGTGATGCTCAGAGGGGCTGTCATTTCAGAAGGGCCGGACAATCAGCTGATCATTGCGCTGGCGGATGATATGCGATATGGTTATTTCGCGGAAGAGAGTCATCGCCAGGCTCTGGAGAATGCCCTCAGTGAGCGTGTTGGTAAGCTGGTGAAGGTGAATGCAGTACCTTTGAATAAGACCGAGAATGCCAGTCAGTTTATTGATCCGGTACAGGCATTTCAGGGAATTGACATTGTTTATGAGGATTAGTATGGCGTAATTCGGTTGTTTGTGAGATAATCGGAGAGAGTGCTGATTCATTCATATCATATTTTTATTATAACAGGAGGAAGAACAATGGCTAAAAGAGGCGGTTTCCCAGGTGGTATGCCTGGTAATATGAACAATTTAATGAAGCAGGCGCAGAGAATGCAGCGTCAGATGGAAGAGGCTCAGAAAGAGCTGGAAGAGAAGGAAGTTGAAGCAGCAGCAGGCGGCGGTGCTGTTAAGGTAAAGGTTTCCGGCAAGAAGGAAATTGTTGCTGTAACAATTGACCCTGAAGTGGTTGATCCGGAAGATGTAGAAATGCTGGAAGATTTAATCATGGCAGCAGCCAACGAAGCCCTTCGTAAGATGGATGAAGTATCTCAGTCATCAATGGCGAAGATTACAGGCGGCCTTGGCGGAGGCTTTGGATTTTAATGGATGCTTACAGCAATCAGATCAACAAGCTGATTGAAGAATTATCGAAACTGCCGGGAATCGGTGCCAAATCCGCACAGCGACTGGCGTTTCACATTATTAATATGCCAAAGGATCAGGTGCAGAATCTGGCAGGAACCATTGTTTCAGCCAGAGAGAAGATTCGCTACTGCAGCTGCTGTTGGAATCTGACAGATAGTGAACTGTGTCCGATTTGTGCTAATCCGAAGCGGGATCATCATGTCATTATGGTTGTTGAGACTCCGAGAGATCTGGCAGCTTATGAGAAGACGCAGAAGTATGAAGGTGTCTACCATGTCCTGCATGGGGCTATCTCGCCGATGCTTGGCATCGGTCCGTCGGATATTCGTCTGAAGGAATTGATGACAAGACTTCAGGGAGATGTGACGGAAGTGATCATTGCGACCAATTCCACCCTTGAAGGTGAGACAACAGCGATGTATATCAGCAAATTGATCAAGCCGACGGGCATCAAGGTGACAAGGATCGCCAGCGGTGTGCCGGTAGGCGGAGATTTGGAGTATATCGATGAGGTGACGCTGCTGAGAGCCCTTGAGGGAAGAACTGAACTATAAGATAAGCCAATAATTTTTATCCGGGAGGGATAAGAATTATTGGCTTTTTTCATTCTTCAATGACAAAATGGCGTATGTGAGTGGATAACAAAACGCTGGCAGGAGTGTGCGGGCAGAGGGATGGGTGAGATTGTCAAAGACACCTGTTATATGGAGCTGACCAACGGGCGGCAGCTGTCTGCGAAGGGCTGAACCGGGGAAGAGTGCACCTTCTGTCAGCGTGAGATGACCGCTTTGCGCCGGATTTCCGATGGCGGCATCTATGGCAATGAGGCAGTATTTTTTTTCAACTGTTTTTAATAACGGCATGTTATGGGGCAATGTCAGGGCATTCAGCGGCCATTCCATTGTCCCATAAACATTTGGAAGCCCGTGTCTGGTGAGGATGGTCCCCATCAATGGCCCGAGGCTGTCGCCGGGAACGTTGGCAGATCCGATGCAGGCAAAGGCCAGTGGCTTTCCCCGAGGGTTGACACGGTTAAGTAAATATCGCAGATTTCGACTGAAAATATCAGCAGCGTCAGGCAGTGCACTGTTGATCCACATAGATGAATACATGGGAAAAATCCTTTTTTTATCTTGATTAAAAGGAGTTTTTCCTTTTTTTTATATTTTATACCGGAGATAAAGAAGCGGCATTGGATTAACAGTATTGTCTATCATTTGTGAGCGGCAGCCCGACAGCCTTTGATAAAAAATCACATCTGCTTATGCTAACATAGGGAAGTGAAAAGGAGGCACAGCATGGTTGAGATTAAGAGCGAGGAAAATAATACTGTTCAATTGCCGAATAATATTCGTCAGGTAGGTACACCCGGGGAAAAAATAAAAATATATATAGAAGATTATGTGATGACGTATCTGAATCAGATGACGGGAGAGAAGCCTGTTCTTCAAAAAGCAGCACTTCTTCTTGGTGAAAAGGTCAAAAAGGAGAGTACGGATATTTACTTTATCAGTGCGGCAGTTGCTGTAGTGCCGATGGAGTGGAAAGAGGATCGGTTCAAATTATCGTCGGATGAATGGACAGCCTTGTATGACAAAATCAATCATTATTTTAAAAACAGGCATATACTGGGGTGGTTTTTGTCGAGACCGGGGCAGGCTGCAGCTGCGGACGGAGAAATAGAAAAAATACACAGTGATAATTTTAAAGATAAAGGACCAATTTTTTATACGGCTGATCCATTAGATCGGGAGGATGCCTTTTATCTTTATGAAAACGGACATTTATTCAGACAGCATGGCTATTACATTTACTATGACAGAAATGAAGCGATGCAGAATTATATGATTGAGATCAGACAGGAAAACCAGGAGATGCGTGAAGGAACGCCGGGATTTCAAAACAGACTCTATGAGAAAAAAACAGATCATCATATACGACGGGAAGCGGTGAGTGGAAAAAGCAAAAACAGGAATATGAAATGGATACCGCAGGCGGCTGTGCTGGTGCTGATTCTTGTGGCCATCGGTATAAGGCGCAATATGCCCGGCGGCATTTTGCCGGTTGTGCAAAACCGGGTTGCTCAGGAGACACAGATAGAAACCGCAGCGGCAAATAATGTCGAACATTTTGATATTGTGGAAAGTATTGTGCAGCAGGCGGAGCAGTCAGCAGCAGAAAAAGATATCCGGGATACTGAGTATGCAGATCAGAACGGTGCAGCAGAATCTTCGGAAGAAAATCAATCAGAGGAGCAGGATGATGCAGCAGAGACAACAGTTTCGTCAACAGGGACGGCGACTGCAGGAAAAGTCTATCAGCAGTATACCGTCAAAGAGGGGGATACATTACTGAAAATAAGCCGGAATTATTATCAGGACGCAGAGCATGTGAAGGCCATTATCCAGCTGAATCAGATTGAGAATCCTGATTATATTTATCCGGGAATGGTTCTTAAACTGCCGTAAATTGGGACTGAATTGCTGTGTCCATGCAGGGCTTTTCCGGAGTATGGTAAAAAGGTTGACGGCCAAAGGATTTTTCACTATACTGAATGTATTATCGGAGGAGTAAAATGGAACAGCAAAATAAAGAAAAACGAAAGTTGAAGATGAACCGGATGCAATGGACGATTGCAGCAGGGGTGTTGATTCTTGCTGTTGTTCTGGTCTATGCATTGGTGAAGAACAATAAAGTGGCATCTTCCTATGAGGTTGTGACATCGATGTCCCGGGGTGACGATACGTCTGTTTACTATTGTATGATGCGTAAGGGCATGGTCAAGTACAGTAAAGACGGTGTTGCAATGACCAATAAGAGCGGTACAGTCCTCTGGAATCAGACTTATGAGATGGCATCACCGACGATGACGTCAGCCGGGGATTATGTGGCAGTTGGAGATATCGGGGCCAACACAATCTATATATGTAATGAATATGGGCAGCTGGGACGTGTGTCCACCGATGTACCGATTCAGGAGATACAGATCTCAGAGCAGGGTGTCGTTGCAGCGGTACTTTCAGATACATCCAGTAACTATATCAATTTATATGACAAACAGGGAAACAGCCTGGGAAGTATCAAGGCTTCACTTGAGAATACGGGATATCCGCTGGCAATCGCCCTTTCACCTGATGCGTCGAAGCTTGCAGTCAGTTATCTGATCGTGAAAAGCGGAAGTATGCAGTCAAGAATTGTGTCCTATGATTTTTCAGATGTGGAGGGTGACCATCTGCTGGATACGCAGGAACTGGAAGGATTATATCCAAAGGCAGCGTTTCTTGACAACCGAGAAGTGGTTCTGTTCGGGGAGAAAGGCTTCGTGCTTTATCAGGCAGACAGCAAAAAGATAGAGACGCAGGAGAACTTTGAAAGTGAGATCAACAGTGTTTTCTGTACGAATCAGAAGTTAGGTTTTATCTTTAAGAATGAAGATGACAACGGCAAATACCGTATGGAAATTTATAATAAAGCAGGCAAAAAGAGCAGTACGTACTATTTTGACCTGGATTACAGTGGAATGACGGCAGATGATGATGAGGTGATTCTGTATAATGATGGAGAAATGCTGATTTATCAGATGGGCGGCAGAGTTCGCTTCAGAGGGACATTCAATACAGCGGTGACAGGCGTCATGCCGTCATGGGAGGACGGATTGTACTGGCTGATTGATGATCAGTCACTGAGAGAAATACGTATAAGATAAGCATACGAGGGAAATACGTACATAGGATAAGTATTTTTTGATTGAAGGAGACAGAATGAATATATTATCATGGGCGGCGTTGGCAGTGCTGGTATATTATGCCTTTAAAGGCTGGCGCCGTGGTTTGATCATGACAGTTTTTTCGATGTTTGCCACAGTGATCGCCATTGCGTTGGCGGCACAGCTGTCACCGCAGCTGAGTCAGAACTGGCAGAATACCGCGTATTTTGATGCGGTCAGTCAGCGGGTGGAAGCATCACTTTTTAAGAATCAGGATGAACAGGAAGATACAGACAAGGAGCATATGATTGATCGTCTGCCATTGCCGGATATTGTGCAGCAGGCATTGGCAAACAGTGATGATACACAGAAGGATGTTCTGGGGATTTCCGCATTCAAGGCCTATATAGCCAATTATGTGACAGAGCTCATTTTCAATGCATTGTCTTTTGTATTGGTATTTTTTGCAGTATCTGTCATTATGAAGATTATTATCAGGTGTCTGAATCTTCTGAGCAGGCTTCCGGTGATCCATACCATGAACAAAATGGGTGGTATGCTGGTGGGGCTGCTGAAGGGAATGATTATTCTCTGGGTGATATGTATTGTTATTACTATATTAAGCGGAACAGAGATGGGCGGATATTTGTTTGCCCAGATTAATGAGAGTCTGTTTCTTCGGTATATTTATGATCATAACTACATTATGATGTTTATTAACGGTTTCAAAGACATTTTGTGGGGCTGATAACAGTGAAAACAAAACTGGGGCCGGGGCGTATTTTGTTTCGTACGCTCCGGCCTTTTAATGTGAAAGATGGTTGCATATTTCACAATAGTTATTTCCAGGATTCATTTTCGAGAGGGTGGAATTTAACTTTGCAATTGAGGAAAAGGAAAAATTAAAAAACTTAAAAAACTTAAAAATAGGTGTTGACAG
>OLRE01000618.1_pt1 | contig 41366 bp, 43 predicted proteins | sample 1672461 | NCBI WGS metagenome assembly OLRE01 (sample SAMEA3136688, study PRJEB25190) | human gut metagenome | biome: human gut; feature: human-associated habitat; material: faeces | place: Austria | collected 2013
TGCTCGTCTTCATGCGCATCATCCGCCCTGGTTCCAAAAAAGACACTTATGAGCACAAAGATATGTTGTTCGAATCTTTTGATGACATCAAACTGGATGATGTCTACAGGGCGCTGGATTATTACACGAAGTACGATGCTGAATTCCAGGTATGGCTGTATGATCATTCAGCTCCCCTCTATAAGCGCAATATCCGTACGACCTATTTTGACTGTACCAACTATTATTATGATATTTCAAAACCTGATATCGACGAGCTCGATGAAGATGGGAACATCCTGAAAAAGAGATACCGAAAGTATGGTCCGGAAAAGAATCACAGAAAGGACCCGATCATCGAGATGGGACTGTTGATCGATGCGGATGCGATCCCCTTATCTTATGGATTGTTTCCTGGCAATGAATCCGAAAAAGTGAACATGCTTCCGATCATCAAAAAGGCAAAGAGCAGATTTGGCCTTGAAAGGACGATCGTCGTGGCTGACCGAGGCCTGAATACTTCCGACAACATCTTCTACCTCAACGGAAACAATAAAAAAGAGAATAATCCAAGAGACGGTTATGTATATGGCCAATCCATACGGGGCGCTGACAAAGAATTCAAGAAATGGTGTATCGACCCTGAAGGTTATCAGAATGATAAGATCACGGATGGATGTGATACGATCATCTTCAGGCATAAATCACGGATCTATCCGAAGACCATCCATGTCAATGTAGATAAGGACACGAATCGTCCAAAGAAAAAGGAGATCACGGTGGATCAGAAACAGATGGTCTACTATTCACAAAAGTATGCCGAAAAACAGGCATTGGAGAGACAGCGCGCCATACAGCGGGCCGAGGATCTGATCCGGCATCCGAAGAAATATGATAAAGTATCCGCAAAAGGCGCGAGCGGATATGTAAAGAATATTGCATTTAACAAAGAAACCGGCGAAGTGATCGATCTGAACCTGAAGCTGGATGTAGAAAAAATAGAAGAAGAGTCAAAATACGATGGGTATTATTCCATCGTCACAAGTGAGCTGAACATGTCAGACATTGAGATCCGGAAAATCTACAAAGGGCTGTCCAGGATCGAAGAGACCTTCCGGATCACAAAATCCGAACTGGATACAAGACCGATCCACGTGACGACAAACGAGCACATCGAATCTCATTTTACGACATGTTTTGCGGCGATCACATTATTACGATTGCTGGAGATCTCGTTAGGGAACAAATATCCAGCGCCGCAGATCATCGAATCGCTCAGACAATTCAATTGCGTCAACATAAGCTCCAACATATACAGGATGACATATACGAATGAGATATTGAAACAGTGCGGAGCGCTGCATGACATCGACACGGGCAAAAAGCATCGCACGAAGGAAGAAATTCGAAGAATTTTAAAATACTGACAAAGCGGCCAAAATATCACTACACAGAGAAAACGCCAGATAGCCTATAGATAAAGGCTTTCTGGCGTTTTCGTTCAAAACTTGAGATATTCTACTAATTTTTAACCTAATTTGCAAGAATTATGATAATTTTATTGACAAACAGGATATTAAATGCTTAAAGGATAATCTTCCTATCTCCCGGTTTTGTTGTATTTAGATCATATAATAATCCTTTTGGCATCTTATTTACAAAAGGCACAATTGAACCACCATACTTGATCAATCCAGATCCTGTTGGTGCATTTGTAATGTATCCCATTTGTTCTTCTGAAATATTTAAAAGTCTAGCTAAATCTTCTCTATCGTTGGCAGATTGATTCAACATGACAATAAATTCAGAGTTCGACAACATGCTTGTACCTTGCTGAGAAGAGAGAAGATATTTCACATTTTGTGTAATACCCGTTGGATAGGCATCTCTTTTACGGAATTGTCTCCATGCAGATGCAAAGAAGGTTGCACTTTCTTCATTTTCAAAGATAACATGAATCTCATCAATGAAGACATGTGTACGTTTTCCTTTTCTCCAATTTTCATTGACACGGTTAATAATCGCATCCGTAATCACGAGTAATCCCATTGTCTTTAATTGTTTGCCTAAATTAAAGATGTTGAAAGATAGGATTCTAGATTTGATATCTACGTTGGTTTCATGGGCAAAAATGTTCAAGGATCCATTTGTAAATAATTCAAGCTTAATAGCTAATGATTTAGCTTCTGGCTCACTTTGTTCTAGTAGTTTGTTGTATAGGTGCTTTAATGTTGGAATATAGTTATTTTTCATGGCATCCTGATAAACCAAAGATACACAACGATCGATAATAGAACGATCAATAGGGGATATACCACCATGATTTGTATCTAACTGTTCAAATAAAGACATGATAAATTGAGATTTATCTGCAATCGCATTACCACTATCTCCATATCCTTCTGACATATCCATGGCATTAATATAATCTTTACTGTTCGTTCCAATACGAATGATCTGTCCTTTCATCGCTTTAATGATTGGATCATATTCACCTTCTGGATCCGCAATAATAATATCGTCATTCGTAGACAGAATTAAGAATTCAATTTCTTCTTTTGTAAGAAAAGATTTACCTGATCCAGGAATACCCAATACAAAAGAGTTTGGATTTTGTAATAAAGCTTTGTTACAAAGAATCGGATTGTTGGTAATGGCATTCTGTCCATACCAAATACCACCTTTCTGCATGATTTCATGAGCTCTAAAGGGAATAAATACAGCAGCACTTTCTGTAAGTAGGGTACGAGTGATATTGAGCTTGTTGACTCCAATAGGAAGGGTTGTTTGTAGGCCATCCAATTGTCTTTTTGAAAAGTAGAGTGTTTCTAACTCACAAACATATTTTCGAGCTACTGCTTTTAATGTTTCTGTGTCTTTATCGAGTTCCTCTAAAGAATCGGCAAGATGAACAACCGTAATATTACAAAGCATCATTCTTTGATCGCGTACAATTAAATCATCTAAGAATTCCTTACATTCCTTACGTTGTAGCTCCATGTCATAAGGGATGATGGCTGAAAAGTTATTGTTACGATTTTGTTTCATTTGCCAATCGGTAATATTCTTTTCTACACCTAAAAACTTATTTTCTACTTCTCTAACTGCTTCATCAGTAGGAATCGTAATAATGTCCATGGAATACATGAGATTCTTGTTTAAATCACAAAGTTCGGATACAAATTCATCCTTTAAAAAGCCAGGATAATTGCTTAAATAAAGAACTCTTCCAAATTTACCATCAAATTCAAAATATTTGTTGTGGTATTTACTCATTCTAGGCGTAATCAAATCCTTAAAAGAATGACCTTTCTTAGCTAAATCATTCATGTCGAGAGAAAACTCTTCCGTTTCACTTCGATAAAAATCATGAAGCATTTTTAGTCGTTCTTCTGCATTTAATTCGATACAAGAAGAGCCAAGACGTGCAAATAGGGTAGAGAATTCAGTGGTGATTCTAGAAAAGGTGAATCTTGCTTCCTCGATGGTATTTTTGAAGACAGTCACTGTAATATATTTTTCCTGGATAATATCGTCACTTTCGGATAACTTATCTAAAAGCATATTATTGTATTCTTCACGATATCGATCTAAGTTATCTTGTTTTAATGGAATCAAGATATCTTCTTTGAATTTCTTGATATCCACTTTTCGATTATTGATAGTTATTTTTGTCATAACAGATGAATCAAAAGAATTTAGTAAATCACTATAGCTTAAAAAGAGATTGTTTTTATCTTCGCCAGAAGCAATCTTGTAGTTGATATCTAAGAATCTGTAACTCTTTGTATATTTATTACCGGATTTAAAAATACCATCCTTATAGATTGTATCTACGGGTATGGTATCTTGAACAATTCTAGGCACTCTTGTTTTTTCTTTGTTGAGCTTTTTCAATCTTTCGTAGCTTTTTATCATGTACAATCGACTCCTTTCTTGATTGATTAATAAATGGTTCAAGTATTTCATAATAAAGATTAAATGGCACATTAATCAAATTCCTTGTAGACAACGTAAAAGAAGATATTGCCATTCTCACAATATCTTCTGTATACATCCCTTGAAATCGAATAAAGCCAAATGCTGCAAATGGTGCAGCTCCAAGCATACATAACCAACTAGTCACTTCTGTACCAAATCTTTCTTTGAATAAAAAATACAAACCACACGCAATAGCACATGCTAGTATCGAAAAGATAGTTTGACGTAAAGATAGGCCAAGAAGTATGCTTTCGGTATAATCACGTATCTCTTTGTTGATCTTAATTTCAAAATTAGATTTCATCAGTTTCTCCATCATCAAATGGAACAGAAGTCGCAAATAATATGTTTTCTACCGGTATAACAATATTTCCATTATTGCTATGAACAACTACCTTATCTTCTTCATGTTCAATCTTATACATAATCTTTTGATTCATAGGTAAATTCAATGGTTCTTGAATTTGAATCGTGTCTCCTGTTTTTAAAATAATTTGATTTAATATAGTTTCTTTCATATATGTTCCTTCTTTCTAATTGGGTAAAAGAAAAGCAGAAGTTGTGAGCTTCTGCTTAATATTATTTTTTATCGTCGGCTATTTTCTTTATTGCTGCAATAGCTAGAAGAGTAATTCCTCCCTCTCCACCGATGTTTCTTGCTTCAAGACGACATCTTTTACATATAGGTATTTTTGCATATGAAGGTATTATTTTTCCACACGTTTTACAACGTTTTTCATTAGTATCACTCATTAACAAATTCTTCCTCCATTTCTATAAAATATACATCTTTAGTTGAATTATTTTCTAGTGCTTCTTTATAGCTATCTAAAGAATTGCTGAATTTTTTTGGCATATTTAGCCAGAAATCTAAGTTTTGATCGTTGTACTTATAATAGCTATGAATTAGTTCGGCTGCAGATGTATCTTGCTTTTTTCCATAATTCTTTTGATTTAAAGATTTAATTTGAAATTCGTAATTTTCTAAAACTCGATTAGCAAGATTGTTTTTCCCTAAATATGTGAATATATATATTCTTAATCCTACATATCTTGGAATCATTTGCATATCTTCGTTAATTCTAGTCAAGATAGAGTTAACGGTTTTAATTCTTGTAGTGGCTTTTACATTAGATAGTTCTTTAATTTGCTCATTCAGATCGGTATATAGACTATTTAGTCCCTCCATCAAGTAATTTTGTGCATCATTTAGCAGAGTTTTAATATCTTCTGAATTATTACTTTCGGAGGCTTCAATCATTTTTTCTCGTGCATTTATGAAGGGTACACACATCTTTTGTCTTCTTTTAAAATTTGTTAAGGATTCAATACTACTACTTATTTCCTCCAACTGAGCAGAAATTTGTCTTAAAGATCTTTGCATTGAAATTGTGCTAATGTCAGATAGAATTTTTGTTGGATTATTTGCTTTTTTTAAAGTGAAAAATTTAACCAAATGCTCGTTCTCATCTAGGATTGCAGGACGATAATTGCCTGATACTTCTTTTGATTCTCCAATGTGGTAAATTCCGCTTTTTAATCCTTCAATTATTTCCTTGCTAAAATGAGATGAGTCAGCGATAAGTGTTCCCATATTGGAAATGTCTAAACCAGATTGAATTGCGATAGATATTTCTCCCATTAAATTTGTCAAATCATTATATTTTACCCAAAAATCGTCTTTTCCAATTTTGGCGATTGTGTTTGAAACAAATATATTAAAAAAATCTGACATCTCTAATATATCAACTCCCATTTCATCGCTTTCGGTGTGAAAGATATCTAATAAATTACTGCAACTTTTTATTAATTCATATTTTGGCATATTGTCTCCTTTTGTGTCTAAAACATATATTCTGTTGTGAAATTGTTATTTTTTATTCATATAAGAATCAATCCAACTAATAGCAACTCCAATAGCTGTTCCTATTGCGGTGATTCCAACTACTTCTAAGATAGAAGTCCAAATGTCATCGACATCAGTTGCTGAAGCCCCACCTTTAATAGCAGAAGACAGTACTTTTGCTTGTTGGGATAGCATTGCTTGTTTTTCTTGATTTAAATTTTCAGGATGATCTACCAAGTAATACAACAAATCTGATAATTTCTTATTGTTGTTCTTTTCTATTTCGTAAGAGAATAAACTTCGTATAGCAAGATATTGAATTTTTGACATTTCAGTCCCACCATCAACTTTTTCTAAGTTGTTTATGGTTTGACGTGTCACTCCTAACATTTCAGCAAATTCTTGAACAGACCAATTTGCACAAGCTCTTAATGTTGGAAGAAAATTTTGCAATCTTTTAATTTCATCCATACAATCACCTCTAAATTTAATATAGGCCAATCGTTTGCTTATGTCAAATATTTTTACACATACAAAAATAATTTACTACAATTACAATCCCATCATTTCTTTTACGATACGATCTGACATCTTGATTGTTCCTACAAGAACCAACATGTTGAATATTAATTCTCCAATGTAGCTCCATACCATAGATACACTAGATGCTGTTGAATCCACAACTGGTGGACTTGATGCAAAGGCAGAGAAGATAATACATGCCAGGACGATGATAGCTCCTTCTAAACATACTCCTGCATAGCTTTTAATAAATGTAAAAGCGATATTTTGTGTGCTTTCTCCTGCAGCTGCTGCAAGCGGAATTGGAGATATAGCTGTATACATGTACAGTTTAAAGAATCTTCCATATACTGTTAAAATCATCACAAAAGACAAGATTGTGATAAATATTGATCCTAGCAAGGTTACTGCCCATAATGGAATAGATTCTAGAAAACCAGTATTACTTACAGCATCTACAATTTCTTGTGGAATCACTGTTTCGTTAGATACTCCAAGTCCAACTGTTTCTGTAATCGATTGGATAATTCCTTGCACGATTTCAAATATTTTCGTCATAAGTTCCATTCCATAAAGTACTAAAGTTCTTGCGATGATAAATCTTAGAAATAGTTTGAAGGCTTGTTCAGGTCGTTTAACATCTTGCCAGCTAGTGCAAGTTCGTATTAATCCCCATACAAAGAAAAGTACAAGAAGGGCAAGTCCAATTGCTTGTAGGCCTTCATGTACTTTTACAATGATTTTCCATATATCACCACCTTTAAATGAATCTGGTGATTCAGTAAGCAACAACCATATTTCAGCAAGTTTAGAATTCCAGGTATTAATGGCACTTGTTAGGTTATCGATGATTCCATCCATACATTAACCTACAATAATATTTAAAATCTCTTTCGCAAACGTAATAATAATTCCACCAGCAACTGTCAAAAATCCATTAGCCCTTTGGCTTGGATCATGGCTTTTTAAAGATAAACCAACCTGTACAATTCCAAAGCCCAATAGAATCATTCCAATCGCTCGAATGAGCCCAAACATAAAATCACTGAAGTTATTCACTACAGTAACTGGATCATTAGCTGCATAGATAGGTGTTGTAAGGTTTGTTGTTAGTATCAATGCCATGTAGGCAAAGAGTAATACTTTTCTAATTGTTTTTACTTTCTTCATTTTCTTTGATCTCCTTTACATATTTTTCTACTTCTTCTTGATCTAACAATTCGTATTCATTGCTAGAAAGAAGTATATTTTGCCAGTCATCAATGAAATGATGTGCTTGTCCATGAATATAAGGCTCTCGTCCTCCATCTAGTGTTTGTTTAATATTTGGATGTTTTAACAAATCATACTTTTGATCTTTGATTGGTCTTTCACCCTTAATAAAAAGAAGTCCGTAATTGTTATCCAATAAACGAATTTCATCCGCTGTTAATAATTCTCTTCCTGTCTGTTGATAGTTGGTTGAATAATTTCCACTTCTTCCTGAAGATTTACCAAAGGTATTGGTATCTAAAGTTTCTTTTCCTAAGAGCTCGCTAATATATTTATGGGTACTCTGTTCATTACCACCTAGGTAATACGTTTCATCACAGTTACCTACAATGGATTCCCAGCTATCTTTATATAAAGCTTTAATCTGAGCCAAGTTTTGTAGAATAATCGATACAAAGATTTGTCTTGAACGCATGGTTGAAAGCAATTTATCAAATTCATCTGGTAGGGCAACATTGGCAAATTCATCCATTAAGAAATGTACGGGTATTGGTAGTTCTCCACCATGTACATAATCTGCCTGGTAATAAAGCATTTGAAACAATTGTGTATACAACATACCTACAATGAAATTAAAGGTGGAATCGTTATCAGGAATAATCGCAAACAAGGCTGTCTTTCTTTCCCCAATCTGTTCTAGTTCCATTTCATCATACTTAGTAAGTGAAGCAAGTTCTTCCAAGTTAAAAGCAGCAAGTCTTACACCAACCGAAATCAAAATCGATTTAGCGGTTTTACCTGCTGCCTGTTTATATATTTTGTACTGTTTTAAAGCTAATGAACTTGAATCTATCATTTCCAGCCTTTTAAATAATTCATCCAAAGGACTTTCATAATCTTCTTCATCCTCTTTGACTTCTGCATAATTGAGCATATCCATAACCATAGTAAAGTTCTGCTCATCTTCTGGAGCATAATGGTATAGATACAACATCAGAGCTTCCAATAGTGCTGTTTCACTCTTTTCCCAAAATGGATCATTTGTCGAAGATCCTTTGGGTGTCGTATTACGAATCAGATTCGTGATTAACTTAAGAACATCTTTATCACTTTGAATATAGTGAAATGGATTATAGCCAAGTGATTTTGACATATCGATTAAATCAATGACTTTTACTTCGTATCCATTTTCTTCCAATAGATATCCAACACTACGAATAATTTCACCTTTTGGATCCAGTACGACAAAACTTGTATTACATTGCATGATGTTTGGCTTGGCATAAAATCTTGTTTTGCCAGCACCAGAACCACCAATAACCAGTGTATTTAAGTTTCTACGATGTTTCTTGCCATTTAAGCCCATTCTTACATTTTGAGAAAAGATTTTATTCAGCAAGTAATTCTTATCGGCATATTTCTTACATACCCGAAAAGGATTAGCCCATCTAGCGGATCCATATTCTTCATTCCTTCGATAGTTTTTGGATGATGATAAATAGATACCAACTGTAATTCCATACGTTAGGAAACATAGGCCTGTTGATTTTAAAGTGTTATTTGTCCATTGGATTTGAAATGGATGGGATATGGCTTCATTTAAATTGGGTAGGGCATATAGTAATCCCTTATCCATGTATGGAGCAATTAATAATCCAAACCAAATTACAGGAATGGATAATAGTATTAAGAATACAATTTCATCTTTTCTTTTATCAATACATATCACCTACCTCTATTTAAGCTCATTGATTTATCAGAATCTGCATCACATACTTTAACAATCAATGAATCTAGAAAATCATAGTTTTTTTGAGCTAGTCTTTGTTTATCTCTAAGATCTGCAAGAGCACGCACAATAATTCTTCTTTCCGTATCATCAACTTGAAGTTCAATCATTTCATCATTTTGTTTCTTAAACCAGTTACGCATATCTGTTATCTCACTTTCTTTTTTGATTTCTTTCTTACTGGATATTTTGGTGCAGAAGATTTTAATTGTTGCTGCTTAATATCTTTTAATTCCTGACGGAGAGAAGGTCTATCCATAGTAGCTGTTGATTTTTTTCTTTCGACGGTTTTCTTCTTGTTTTCTTTCTTCAATGTTTTTGAAGATGGCTCGAACGGAGTACCGTCCTTGCTTGTCCGAGCCTTGTCGGGGTTTGTTTTTTCATCCATTAATTTGGATAGCAATGCATCATGCTCTTCATCACTCATTGGCTTTATATCCTTTTGTGATAATACACTTTCTCTTATGGCTTTTGTATCAATGGTTGCTAAATCAAATTTATCTACCATTCTAGATATCTTAGAAGCATCTTCTGCTTTGACCATGATATCTACGATTCCATCTGTATTGTTCTTTTCTTTTAATACAGAATAGAGGACACCATAGTGTTTAGCTTCTATACAGAACTTTTCTAAATCCTTATGATGAATCGCAAAAACTTTTAATTCTTTTCCAGACTTTAATAGATTATCTAGATTTGTTTTCCCTTTGATTTTCTTATTATCAGTAATGATGGCATACAAGGTAACAGCTAAAAATTTTGCAGCTGTTCCACCAGCTTTTAATCCAATTTCAGCAGCTACCTGAATACCTTCTAACGTCATTTTCATCATCTGATCCGCCGTATCGGCACTGTTCATAAATTCAAGCTCCTTTCGTATTCTTTTTGTGTTTGCATACGCTCCGTTTCTAATGCGTTTACCATTTTTAGCTTTTCTTCAATATCAGGTACTCTCTTTTCTATATCTTCGCATATTCGGATTTCCTTTTTCCCACGTGCAATTTTAGAAGTGAGCGTATCTCGATCTTGCTCTAATTGTTGTTTTAAATCATGATTACGACATCTTTTAATCTTGTTGTAAATGGATCTTCTTTGATTCATCCAGTTTTCTATTTGATTGTTTAATTCCAATTTAAAAGCAAGCACATCTTCCACTGTTTCAAGATTGTGCTTGCCAATGAATGTATTTTCATCTGTGATTTTGTCCATATAAATCAAATCCTTTCTAAGTGCTGGACTTGGATATTTTTGTGGTATGCCTTTTGGCTTTAAGATACCTAATTCAAAACAATAGCGAATATACATCGCTTTGATTCCTTTTAATTTTCTATGATTGCCTTGATATTCTTTACAGGGAATAACATCTGGAACAGATGACTGCATAGGGAATAAGAAGTTACTGTTGATACGTTCCATTAGATGTTCTTCATCATACCGATTATCACGAGTTAATTTATAAAAGCGGAATGTACGCTTGGATTGAGGATGTTTTAAAGCCCAATGCTTTCCACTAAGGTTAACAACATACCCGATTTCTTCAAGTGCAGCTTTAAACTGTTCTGGAGTTCTTGCATACAATAAAACAGAATCTACATCGTAACAAATAATCTTACGAAAATAGATTCCATCGTTTTTTTCAGCATTCCATTCACCATAATTCATTGCTTTTGCTTCCGGTTTTGTGATTGTAGTTAAACCATGTTCTTTACAAATGGCATCATTGATTTCTCGGAAGTGATCAATATCCACTTTCTTATTGTCATACTTTTTACCATCTACCCAAGAAACGGAATTAACGACAAAATGATTATGCAAATGTTCCTTGTCTAAATGAGTAGAAACAACAACTTCAAATCGATTTCCCCACATCTGTTTAGCAAGTTGTATACCAAGCTTATGACATTCGTCAGGTGTAAGTTCTCCAGGTTTAAAAGATTGCACCGCATGAAAGGCGAGTCTTCCATCCATTTTATTGTAGGAAAGCTTTGTATTCATCATTTGCGATAATGCGGTTTTAGGATCACAATTGATTCCGGTAATGTATTCTTTTTCGTTGGTCTTATAGCCTTGTGTTGTATAGGTTAATACTTCCTTTAATCCATCACTCATTTCTTCTTTTGTCTTATCCGGATTTTTAATGTACTTAAGGACACGATTCAAATCATCTTTTACTGCCCATATTTTTGTGATTGCCATAACTCCTCCAAATTAGTAGGTTGTCGAATCAAAATCATAATCTGATTGATTTGGTCTTGTAGTAACTCAAAGTCTTCCTGATATTTTTGAATACTAGAATGGTTGATTGATATTTGATAGATATCATTCGAGATATTTCTAAGCAGCAAAATTGTATCAATCAATTCTTCACTAGGGGAAGCGCGTGGAACTAGACCATTAATAATCATTCTTAGATATGATTCACGAGATAACTTAGATTGTCTTACAAGATGATTTAAGTGCTTTAATTCTTCTTCGGTCATCTTGATTTCAATTCTTTTATTCCTTCTTCTCATATTCTTTACAGGTTGCTCCTTGAATGAATAAAAGAGATGTGATGCCAACAATCATTCCACTAACAAAGGTTAATAAGTGTAGTAATAAATCCATATCCATTTTTGATATTCCTCCTGGTATTGGGTCTTAGGGATAATCCCTAAATATATGTCTTTGGTCGGTCAAAGACGTTGCTTGCTACAAATGTAGACATTTATTTGGCTACATCCTTCTTTTTAGATGGAATAAGATCTGATAATTCAGATTCCATCTTTTCTAATACTTCCTTCTTTTGGTTTAAGAGTTTTAAAGTAGAAGTAAGTGTTAAATTTTCTTCATTTAATTGTGCAAGCTTTTCATCATTTTTAGCTTTTCGATCCTCATAATATTTGATTTTCTTTAAGATATCTTCGTACTTTATCATTTTTAAAATCTCCTAATGTAAGATTTGCGAATACTGTTGTTTATGAATTCGCTTTTGATAATCATCAGCTTTTTCTAAGACACGTTCTTCTTTTGAATAATGATAAATCGTATCTGATAGCTTTTGATTTTCATCCACAATTGTATTATTTACATAATGCAATGTATTTTTTACATGTTCATGATTTAGATTTGGTGAATCACTTAAAACCAAAACTTCATCTGTAGAAGATGGGATAATGTATAAATCACGATCCAGCTTAGAAGCTATTTCATTTAATAGATTTGGGTAAAACATAGATGCAGCACCATCCGTATTATGCTCATTGGATACGATAATAAGTTGTTTATCTTTTTCGCGATAGGCCACATTTTCAGGTACTCCTAATAGAAATGTTTCAATAGGAGTATACTTAGGAATCATGATTTTAGGTGAAGAAACAAGGGCATCTTTATGCAGAGTAGCTACATCAATTCCATACTCATCCATCATTTGATTCGTTACTTTAGCCGAACAAAAACGTTCATCTGTTGTTTGAATCATGACACGATAAATGATGGCTAGATCTCCAATAATTGTGTGTGGCATATTTTCCAATTCTTGTTTATGGGTATCGGCATTAATCACATTTATAAACAAGTAATCTTTAACGTTTTCATATTTAAGCAATGCATTTACGTTATCCAATACTTTTCTGTTTTCAATCATTAAGCTACCTCTTTCTTTAATTCTTCCAAATAAAAAGCCAATCGTTTTTCTTGATTGGCTGTTGAAAATTCATTAAATGCAAGTGTTATTTCCATGATTATTTGTTCTCACTTTCTGGATATAAACCATAGAAAAAATCATCTGTATCAACTTCTTCAATTTCATGTTCATATCCTTCAATCGCAAAAACCATCCATTCAATGATGTCATCGTACATGGATTGTTTAGCTTCAATGAGCGCTTTGATTCCTTCTTGATATGAAATTCGTTCTAGTTGATTATCAGCAGCTTCATTAGAAAATGTATATTCTGTAATTACATTTTCAATGGAATCTAGCATCAATAATTGTGCTACTACGATTTGTTTATCTTCTTCAGTTAGATTTGAATAATTAAAAACTTTAGTGTTGTAAGTCATTCTTCTTTCCTCCTTTAGACTCGATTTCAATAGAATAGGTTCTTTCATTTTGTAAGTCGCCAAATAGACTAGTCATTAATTCAGAATCATTTTTAGTGGCTTCATAAGAATCAATGTATTCATGATCCACTAAATGAAATTCTTTTTTCTTTGATTTTTCACTTTCAACTAGTTCTGTAGCGGTAATCTTTAAAGCAGCTTCTTCATTTAAATCTAATGAATCTGGTGTTTTATTTAGATCCATTAGTAGTAATGTTTCATTAAAGAGAATAGGTTCTTCTTCCTTCAATGCCTTCATTTGTTTAAACATAATACTTAAGAATTGTTTTTTTACTTGATCATTGACTAGTACTTCCACTGGTTGATCCAAAATATCTTTGTAGTGTTTAGATGGAACAACGGTAGGTTGTTTTGTATCTGGATTAATGTAGGAATAAGTCATGCGACTGATATTGTCACAGACTTCTTTGATTTTCATTTTTTGAAATAGATCAAATTGTTTGTTCACGATGTGCTCCTTTCATATTTACTAATTTTTCATTTACATCTTTGTATTTTGTTGGATGTTGATCTACACAATGGTATTTATTCTTTAAACGATTCATTATATAAGTAGTAGCACTCGTGCCAACTTCATCATTGTCTAGGTGAAATACAATTGTTTTAATGTTTGGATTTCTGCTTAAAAATGACTTTAAAGATATAGGAATATCACCATTTGCTTGATTATTTGCACCAGCTAAAGATAAATAGTTCTTTGTAATAAAATTTTCATTAGTTTCTTTTAAAATGGTCATATAAGATAAAAGATCAATAGCTGCTTCAAATACATGAAGTTCATCACTATTAGTGTTTGCGTAAGAAAAGCTGAAAGCTTTATTACTTCCTGCATGATCTAATTTAAAATTTTTGTAGATACTTCTTTTAAAAGCATAGGCAGGTTGTTGACCATCATAGCCAACAAAGACAACATTCTTATAGTATTTACTTTGATAAAGCATATTATTATCAATAAAGTAATTTACGATATCTCTATCAATTTTTCTCACATCACAAAGATAATGAATAAGTGCGTTGTTATTAGAATCTTTTAAAGGTAATACAAAAGATTTTTTTTCTTTGGACTGTTCAACAGTAATAATTGGGGCACTAACTTTCATTAAATCAACTAGGTACCAACATGCATCTAAGAATTTCATTCCTTCTACTTTGGTTAAATAATCAATGGCTGATTTACCACCGGTTCGTTTTGACCACCAATACCATTTGCCATTAGAAAAATGCAGGGAATCATGATATCGATGGTAATAATCGGTTCTTCCATTTTTAATAAGAAGGTCAGGATGATAATTCTTCATATAATCAAAAGCGCTAAATGATCTGATATTTTGTAGTGTCTCTGAATCAATATATCTACTCATTATCTTTCAATTCCTTTGCTGATTGGTGGAGCCATCTTTTCAATTCCATGCTGTTCACAAAACTTTTGGATATCTTTTTTGTTTGTTATTTCATCTTTTTCTGTATAGATAGCATTCACTTTATATTTTTGTTCAGGAATATTTTTAAGCCATTGATTCATAAATTGATTTAATTCATTTTGCTTTAATGGAGTATCTGCAACTTCATAGAATTGTAGATTGTCTTGTTGATAAGTTTGAGGTAATAATAGTTCTTTATCTTTATCAACAATAAATTCAACATCTGGATCTGCCATAAGATCACCATTTAAAACATAATTATGAGCCATTACATATCTATTCTCGTCAAACATTTCAATGTTTAAATCCATAAAGTGTGGAGTTGAATATTTCATGTATATTGCATCACCGGTAAGTATTGGTCTAGCAATATTTTCAAAAAGCTTATAGTTTTCGTGTTCGATATCTTCTTTCGTTAGCATGATTAATTTCTCCTTGTAGATAGGTTCAAGCAGCTCAATCATTTCATGAGCAGTACTTTGAATATTGTTTAGAATTTCTTTTAATTCTTTTGGATCATTGTTTGCATAGCTTGCAATGTAACCAAAAGAGTATTCAGAAGTATCTAATCCAAAGTGGTCACAAATAATAAAAGCCAACGATTCTGCTTCTATTTCTCGTTGGCTTTGATCTTTATCTGTTTGTTTATGAAGTATGCTATGAGCGTACTCGTGTATTAGTGTTTTTGCGGTATGGATATCTTCTAAGTCTTTATTCACAACAATTTGATCTGTAGTAGGGGAATAATATCCTTTGGCACCATTTGCTAGATTAAAGTCTTCAAACTTGTTTTTAAATTCGATTGGAATCTTGCTAGTGTTAGCGTCAGGTTAATTTAACCATTCCGGGTCAGGAGAAAATCGCCAATTTTAGTCAAAAGAAAAAAGCCAGCACATCAGATGACTTTCAAAAATTCATTTACTGCCTGGCTGGATCTAACAGATCCGATGTACTTCCGACCTTCACCGCAACAGTTTCAAGTTTTCTGCCACGATAGCTTTTTCCGTCCATCATGTAGACAATTGCGTTGTCAAATATCCGATCCAACGCGCACAGCAGCGTATCATCTTCATCAAAGTCCTCTTTCCATTGGGAAGGGGATTTATTGCTTGTAAAGATCATACAGTTCGGACCTTCTTTTGAAGCACGTCTGTCTATGACATCAAAGAAGATTCTTGTATTCTCTTTGTCAAACTTGCATCTTCCCATTTCATCAATAATAAGACAGCTTGGCTTTACAAGACCATTTGTCGTGCTTCCTACACTGTCATTCTTTCTTGCCTGAGTAAGACGCTGATTGAGTTCTGTTGCCTTCAGGAAATAAACCTTATTTCCCAATTCGCAGCACGCTCTTCCAAATGCCATAGACAGGTGTGTCTTACCAATTCCTGGCGGACCGATAAAAGCAAGATTTCTGTGTTCATAAAGCGGAGACAGTGTACTGAGATTCTTCAGCTTTTCCAGATTATTTGAATGCACATATGAGAAATCAAAATTACTGAAGGTCTTGGGCTCTGTCAGTGGAAGTCTGCTTAATTTCAGACAGGTGTTTACCACTGCTTCCTTTTTTCTCTCTTCAAGAATTTCAAAAAATTCAACTGTCTTATCAATTTCTTCCTGATTCATATTCAGCTTTGTAAAACAGCCTGCAATTTCTTCGGCCGATATGCTCAGTTTCAGATAATCTGCGATTTCTGCAATTTTATCGTATGATGACTCAGCCATTCCACTTCACCATCTTTCCAAAATCAAACTTTTCAAAGCCTCGTGCAGGTACTGTTTCTTTCTTTTGGGTAATAACAGCCTTTACTGGTGCAGTCGGCAGTTCTTCAGGTTCCTTAATTGCATACTGATCATGTGCATAGCTGTCTTTGCGGCTCCATGTGATATTATGCACCGCAATCTGATGAGTGAGATCCGTATCATAGATATACAGATAGAAATCTTTTCTCATGACTCTGCAGGTCTTGCGAGTATATGTATATGGGACACCAAATCTTCTGCCTTCATAGTTCACAAATCCATCAAAGCTGATCTTTCTGACAGGACATAGATATTTCATAATTTCTGCAGTCATTGTCAGTATTTCAGCCACATGCATACATTCATTACTGTGTACTTCTGCAGGTACGTAATCCATAGCTCGATGATATCTGCCATTCTGTTCGTTACACCAGATCAATGCATCGCAGTTCAGATCTGTAATATTTCCAAATGTTCTTCCGACAATAAAATTTTCTTTTACAAAGCGGACAAGCCTTTCCACCTTTCCCTTTGTAAAGGGGTGTCTGCATTTACACAGCTTTGTATGGAAACCGATTGTTTTCATGAAGATCTCATAATCTTTCTGCCATATTGGATTTCCTTCCACATCTCTTCCGATGACTACGCTTTTCATATTATCTGTAAGAACGTTTTCTGGAATGCCTATGTAAATAAACGCATGAATCATACCAATAAACAGGGTTTCCTGCCTGGCATTTGGAAAGAATTCAATGTATCGCTCACCGCAGTGATGACAGATCATGGCGAAACATGCGCATTGATAAGAAATACCGTCAGGAGCATTCACTTTAACAAATCCCCAGTCCATCTGGTAATTCTCACCAGGACCTGTATGATATCTTCTGCCTCTGTTTCCTTGTGGACTCACAATCTCTCTTGGTGCTGGAACCAGATCTTTATGTGCAGCAATATATCGTTTGATAGAGGTTCTGCTTCCTGGATAGCCGACTCCTTGAAGTCTTTCGAAAATAACTTCGGAATTCGTGACATTCTTTCTGAGATAATCGTTAATTGCTCCTTCGTATCCTGAAACAACAGATTTTCTGGAATTTTTTCCTTTATTTCCATTTGGTTTTACTACAAAACCATTTTTCTTTAATCTTCTTAGCTTGGCTCGACTGATGCCTGTAATTCTGTGCAGTTCTGCCAGATTCACTTTCTCAATCGAATAACTTTCACCCATTTTTTCCTTTATGGTGGCAAGGGCATGTGCTAATATGTCCTCGAGGTCATTACTATTAATGTTCAATATTTCCTCCTTCATCTGATGTGTTGGCGTATATCAGTTTAGGACTGTTATTGAAAAATGGTAATGGTCTTTTTTATATTGTTAAATTATGGCGATTTTCTTTTGACTAAAATTGGCTGTTTCCGACTGACACTTTTTGGTGATTATCTCCTGACCCTAACACTAGCTGATTTAATTGTTTCTATCATGGCGAGAGATTCTTTATTAGAACCTTTTAAATCTGAAATTAATTCAGGAAGGGGGTCGCCTGTGGTTTGTGAAATATCAAATACAGTTGTTGTCTTAAAACACAATTTATCGAACTCTTTTTCTTCTTGAACTCTATGACCATTAGAGTCTAAAACTATCTTTCCATTCTCATCTAATTTATCAACCATTCTTGTTTCCTTAGTTGGAAATGGAGCAAGGATAACTAATCCTTTTTCACCTTTATTAACTTGTCGATTGAAGTTGTACTTCCAGGCATTATACCCAGCTACATGAGTAGCATTAGGATTTTGATAAAGTATCAATAGTGTATTGTTTAATGAATAGTTATGGAATTTGCTTAAACAAGATAAATAGTTTTTAAATTTATCTGACGAATATACGTCTTTAACACCTTGTTCAATCATATTGAAAGCTTGTGCAGTCTTATCATTATTTGCCATATTATCACCGTCCTTTCTAAAATAGGGTAAAAGAAAAGCACTACCGGTTTTGGTAATGTCAGTTTGTTGACAAAGTAAGGGACTCTCAAATGAGAAACTATGCAATACTACTCCGTTTTACTCCGTTCTACTCCTCGCACTTTTCCTAAAAATTATAAACAATCAAATATTTATGTTGGATATTTGTACTTTTGATTCAGGTGATTATATCTTTTTCGCTATTACAATAATTCTTTTGTTGTTATCTCTTGTATCACAAGTCACTAAAGTCATTATTTTATCTTCTGAATCGACAGTTACACTAGTTTTATATAATTCACGATTAATAGAATCAGATATAAAGGCATTAAAAGCATTATTTGAATCCCAATTTGATTGTGTGAATTCTAAAGAATCATCTAGATTATTTAAATCTACATTTAATATCGCAAAGATTTGATAGGTTCTTGTATCGCTTTCTGTAAAGAATTGAAATGTAGGATGCTCTTTATAGTAGCTTTGATTCACATAGTTCATTAATGGAGTAAAAATAATGTTGTTCCATTTACTGGAATGACCATAAATCACAACATTTTTTGAATCAATATTTCCATCTGTCGATACGAAAGGAATACCTGCATTGGCATATTCTTTTTTGATATTTTTTCGAACATAGTAATCATTATTTGGTGCCTGTACAATAGGTTCATAGATAACACGATTATCAAATTCTAGTATTCCAACAATATCATTATTGGTTTGTTTAAGAAGAGATAAAGAAAGCTCCTTTTCAGAAGCTTTCTCATTATCTTTATTCTCTTTTGTTGTTTTACTTGGCTTAGATTCTACATAGTAATCCGAATAATCATAAGATTTCTTTGTGCCAAACTCACTATATAGAATACCACCTAGAAGACTTGCAGTTACTATCGCAAGTGCTGCTATTTTTATTTTCTTATGTTTCATACTATCTATACCCCAGTATTAGGAACAACGATACGTGCATTTTCAAAATAATAAATAATTGTATCGGTTTCCTCATCTGCCTCTACTTTATAAGCTTTAGATTTATCAGCTAACTGATAAGAAGTAGGAGCTTTGATTTCCTTAAATTCATATTCATGACCATAAATCGCATCAGAAAGCACTGCTTTACCGTCTTTAATGACATGTTTAGTGACTTCATCACTTCCTACTTTTCTAGAATAATATGTTCCATCATCAATATCTAAAATGATTTGCTTATTCTCATCTGTTTTAACTGTCTTGATAATTTTAGAGAAGTCTTCTTTTTTAGAGATTTCATACTCTTTATCTTTTTCTTCTCCAGTAATCATCAATTGTCCAGAAGCTAATGTAGTAACGTATTTATCTAATGTTTTATCGTAGACTTCAAAAATTGCTCCATTCAAGAAATGATCATGATGATCTTTATCCACTTTATTGACATCCAATTCTAAACGGCGTTTTTCATTATAAAGATCCATTGAAACTGTTACAGTAGGTTTAGATGTATCTGCATCATAATCAAAAGTAAAGTCATGCTTTTCTTCATCCAATTTGAAGCCTACATTTGTTTCCAATTCCTTAACATAGTATTCGCCTGTTGGAAGATCCAACTGTTCAATGTTCTTGCCATCTTCATCAATCGTTAATGTTCCAACCAATCCATCTGCAGGAATAATCACTTTGTCATTTAAAGTAATATCATTTTTAGAATATACACCAAAGACAACATCTTTATATGCATCCTTATCTTCATCTTCAAATGTTTTAGTAATCTGCAAATCTAATTTCTGTCTTTCATTGACATAAGACTGTTTGATTTCAACTACATCAATCATCTGACCTGCATATTCAATATCAAAATCATATGTGTTTCCATCTAACACAAAACCAGTTTGTGTTGCTGTTTCTTTAATAGAATATTTACCTAATTGAAGTAAAGCTGAAGTTGTTACACCATCCCCTGTTGTAAATGTATCAACTACATCTCCTTTGTGGAACCACACAGTTCCTTCTGGAGTTACAATATCTTCACGTGCTGTTATTTCATACGTAACACCTGATAAATATTTTTCTTTGTATTCTGGAGTATACAAAGTTCCATAATCTGTTTCAAATTCTTTAACTCCTGACAACATCTCACCTGTCTTTTCCACATAGACCTGGCCTTTTTGTGTTTTGTTATCAAAATTCATAAAAATTTCTGTGCTAGAACCATCTACATTGATTGGGATTTCTGTATCATTTAATACATAGCCATGAGGCGCTTTGATCTCCACCAATTTATATTCACCATACTTTAATGGAGAAGGTAAATGTACAAAACCATCTTCATCTGTTTTAAATACATCTGTAGTTTCTTTTTTAGGATACGTTACTTCCTGTGTTACATAATTGCCGTCTGCATCTTTGATTTTGAATTCTACTCCAGCTGCCGGAATGCGTTTTCCAGTTTCACTGTCCGTTTTGTAGATAGTCAATTCAGCTTTGATTGTATCATTATAGATGTTATAGAAATAAGTCTTCTCATTTTGATCAATCTTTACTTCAAAAGGTTTTAAAGTATCATAGCCTTTTGTTTCATGTTCTTTAACGATATAAGTTCCATATGGAAGATAATCACTAATAGCTCGACCATCTTCATCCGTAGTCAATGTTGATACGACTTTACCTGTTGATTTTAAAATAATATCAAATTTAAATCCTTCACCAGGCTTTTGAACATTGCTTTGGAATAATCCATATTTCTCTTTATCAATCGTTTTTGCAATTTCAATACGCCCCTTAATAACCTGATCTTTAACTGTTGTAGAGAATGTACTAGGTGTTTTATCACCTGAATATTTAAGTTCTACTGTATTACAAGAACTGTTAGTTAAATATCCTTCAGGAGAAGTAACCTCACATACATTCAAAGTTGTTCCCACTGGATATTTTTTTGATTTTGCCTTTGATCCATTTGTCGTAATTGTTTCAAGTACATTTCCACTTGAATCTTTGATGGCGAATGCAGCACCATTAAATGTTGCATCACCTTGTGTAGATGTTCCAGTTTCTGCATCTTGCTTTTCCACTTCAATATCTGCATATAGCAATTCAAAATTTAATTTGAAATTAGGGGAAGGGTCTCTTCTACTTGCAAGGTAAATAACACGCTGATAACCTCCACTTCCATAAATAATATTGACATCTCTTGCACCAAAGTTTCTTGAGAAGCTAAGTGTTTTATCATAGTTTTCTGAAGTGATGGATACTGTTAAATCATTCCCGTTTACAGAAGCATTGATTCCATTTCCGCTTGTAATTGAATAATTGCTTAATGTTCCTTTTGAATCTGTTAAAGTAACTGGAGTATTTAATCCCATTTTGATCGTTTGATTATTGAATGAAGGTCTTCCTTGAGGTGTACTTCGTAAACGATTGATTTCATTAACTTCATTTGAAATATCATAATTAGTCGTTCCATCCATATAGTATGGTTGATACCATGTGCCAGTAACAACTTGCCAGATCATGATTTGAGTGGCTACATAGTAGTTTTCACTTTCATGTCCTGGATAAGAATAACCATAATAATTGATTTCCCAAATAGCTTGCCGTTGGCTTTCGCTTAGTTCATCCCATTTGGCACTATCTGGAACATAATCATTACCAGCTACAAACAATTGCATCGGCTCAATACAGAATACGGTTTTATCACCAACATATAAATGTGAGATATAATCAAATCCATACTGGTTTTCGATATAAATCATGGCATATCGTGTCCCAAAGGAAGTTGTATCGGTCATCATCACATCATTTTCATTGATGATTTGATCTGGAAATACATCTTCCAGATAGCCTAATTCTGTAATCGTATCTAAATCATCTTCTGCATTTGTTTCTTTAGCACTAATTGTCATTGTACTTGTAAAAGAATTCAATATCACTAGTGCGGAAAGAAAGAATTTGCTGCATTTTTTTAATATATCTTTCATCTTCTTTTTCCTTTCATTTAAGTTGTTGCAACAAAAAAGACGAGATTATCTCGCCTAGTAAAAATCATTTCATTTATCACCACCTAATTTATCAAACTTCCATTGCTCCAAAGATTTAATCCGTAATAAGCAATGCTATGATCGTTTCGATATACCGGTTGAACAGAATAGTTTGTAATTTCAGTTTCGCCAATATACATCACATCATTTAAGTAATATTCACCGCTTGAATTTGCTTCATTTTCCGAAGAAAAAGTTGCGTAGTAAAAATTAGAATCCAGGATAACATCACATGCTTGATTTTGATCAACACCACCAGGACATGCATAGCTTGGTTCTACTGGTACGGGTGTAGATTCAATAACTGGCTGTTGAACAACTTCTTGTGTTTTAACTCCTTCAGTTTCTTTAACTATTTCTTGCTTGCTGATGCTCGTATTAGATTGATTGGTTGAAGTGTTGTCCAATGCTTTCTTTTCACTCTTATTGTTTGAATCTTGAGAAGTAGCGTTCGCTTTGTTTTGTGATGAAGCCTTGTCTTTGCTTGTAGTGGATGCTTTTGAACTTTCTGTTTTTGCTGCTGTTTGTTTACTAACAACATTTGTTTTATTGCCATCTGCATCCTTCTTTTCTTCAGATTTTACTGCTTTCTTAACAGTTTTTACTTCTTGTTTACTAACTTCAGTTACTTGTTCACTGATATCTGTTTTACTGTTTACAAAACAATAAGTGGTAATACCTAAAAAACTTAATAAACAAACAAGACTTATAATTATTTTCTTTCTCATAATTAATCCTTTCTCTTATCTAACTATCTCTAAAATATCTAGTTTATATTTACTATTCATAACTAGAAACATTTTTTTATTTTCGGATAGTAAATAAATTCTTCGGAAGGTAGGAGGGGTTTTAGGGGAGAAAACAGTCACACTTCCAGGCAAAGTCAGACTGCCCCTCCAACAGTCCTTTACAATCATAGATACAAAAAAGACAATCGAATCTGCAATTATCTCTCTTCTTCTTTTGATCGTTTCTTTGCCCAGCTTTCAAGCAAGTGAATCATAATATCTTTCTTCTTGCCTGGTGAAAGATTCTTTGGGAAATATTTATTAATCTCATTCATTTGAAATGATAACTTTTCTCTTTGATTTGGCTTTTCTTCAGCTAATGTATCATTAATAAAATCAGAAGTTAATTCTCCATCATGACTTAACCGTTTGAATTCTTGGCATTGCGCTAATGATGGGGTTCTTTGATTGTCGTTAATTGAATCAACAACATATTGCTGCTCATCCGAAGCTAGATAAGATAGTTCTACTGCGGGATTGAATGCAATAGTTATGTTATCTTCGTTTCTTCCATCGACCATTTCTTGTAGCGGCTCAATTAAATAGGTAAGGCGAATAAATCGTTTGATTTGATTGCGACTAAGACCTAACTGTTCTCCCAATATATCGGTTGATTCTAACCTCCGCCCAACTTGGGCGGAAGATGGTTTATCATATTCAACAGGAATGTCTGCATTATCAAAATCAATATCTACTTTCTTTCCTTGATGTTTCATTGCCTCTAGTCTCATCTTATAAGCGTAGCCGCGTTCACTAGGGTAGATGTTTTCTCTTTGAATGTTGCTATCGACCATTAATATAGTAGCTTGATCATCATCGAGGTTTCGAATGATAACATTCATTTCTTTTCTGCCTAGTTGTGACATAGCAAATTTACGCCTGTGACCAGATATCATTTCATAAGTTCCATCATCTTTAGGTCGGACAAGAGCGGGCATCAGCATATCGTTTTCTTTGATTGAATCAATAAGCTTAGCCATGTCTTCATCCATCGTTACATGAAAAGGGTGGCTTTTAAAATCGGATATCTTATCAATAGGAATCTTCATTACCTTTTCAGCACTAGATTCTTGTCTTTCTTTTTCGGTTGAAAACAGGGAATCATAACTTGGCAATCCTAAATCTAGTTTTGGCATGCTGTGCCTCCTCATTCATTTAATAATTCAAAACTTTCTACAACAACGTTCATTGAATAAATCTTTTGATCATCTTTTTTATATGAACTTGTTTGTAGATTGCCAAAGATATTAAACTTTGTGTTACTGGCACCCACTTTTTCTAATTTTTCAGCTAGCTCACCAAATGCAATACATTCAACATAATCAAAACGTGTTCCTTGATCATCTCTTAGGCATTTGAGAGTAAACTTTGTAAAAGAATTACCTTTTTGTGATTTGGAAACTTCTATATTTCTGGTAAGTGTACCTTTTAATTCAACATGATTGTTTTTCATTTCTTCATCTTCTTTCTATCGACTGAAATCATTTCTTTGTTTTTCTTTGTCTTTGTTCATAATCTCTTTTGTAAGAGATTCATAAGCCAGTGCTACTTTAGAATCTTTTGCGTATTCATAAATGCTTTTACCACTAGTACTAGCTTCACTTGCCTTAGTAGCTTTAGGAATGATCGTATCAAACACTTTGATATTCTTGCTAAAAGAATCTCTTATTGTTTCGATAGTGCTTTTAGTAATATTGGTATTTGAATCTGCAAGTGTCATAACAATGCCATTGATCTTTAGATTGTTATTAATCTTACGCTGTACCTTATTTACTGTTTGAAGCAACTTGGTCATACCTTTTGCCGGTAAGTATTGCGTTTGTACAGGAATCAGTACTTCATCTGCTGCAGCTAAAGCATTAACGGTAAGCATTCCTAAAGAGGGTGGGCAATCAATAAAAATGTAATCATACTTACTTCTTAAAGGTTCGATACAATTACTTAATGTCTGTTCTCTGTTAATTACACTGACTAGACGCATCTCAAAGTCTGCAAGTTCGATATTGGCTGGAATAACATCAACAGCTTCAGGATGATTCAGTATAAGGGAATCATAATGGATTGATTCATCATTTATATAATCATCGAGCATTGAAGAAACACTGTTTTCTAATGCATCATTTGTTTTCCATCCCAGAGAACTTGTAAGATCACCCTGTGGATCAAAATCAATAATCAAGACATCATACCCATTTCTTGCCATACCGATTGCAACGTTTAAAGCAGTTGTTGTCTTGCCAACGCCACCTTTTTGATTTGCTACCGCAATTACTTTACATTTATCCATAATAAAAACTCCTTTCCCATACCAGTCGAATCACTGGTTATGTAAAAGGGGCGAGAGGATATTACTTGTTGGCTTGCTTGGCTAGTGAATCATGCTTGATAATGATAAAAAGCCTTTGCTATTTATTTATTCACTTGGTTAGTAAATCATGTTTGATAACAAGTCTAAAAAAGCGTTGAATTTCAACGCTTAATTTTTATTTGTGCTGTATTTTCCAATAGCCTGTTTTATTAGAACCTATTCTAACAATGATTTCTTTTTCTTTTAATTCTTTAATGATTCGGCTAACTTTTCTAGGACTAATTTGCAGCACTTCTGCCATTTGCTTTGCAGTAATAGATGATTGCTTCTCAAGTAGTAACAGAACTCTACTTATATCGCCATTTATATCGCCATTTATATTGCCGTTTATATCGCCATTTATATTGCCGTTTATATCGCCGTTGTTGGTAGATAAAAGATTTAATGGCACTGAGAATGGGAATTCTACCTTTATAAAGTGTTCGGAAATTTTAAAGATGTTTTTGTTGTAAACTTTTAAAATCCTACTCATTCCTGATCCTAATTGTTCCACTAAACCAAGATCTTTAAATACTCTCATTAATTCACGATTTCTAGGCATACTACTACAACTGAAGAAATCTTCTTCACTTTGCCCTGGAAGTAAACCACCGTATGAAGTGAAGACCATTTTGTCAGCAAAAATCTCAAAAACAGGAGGGATTTCTTTAGAATAATCAGAATGAATAATTGCATTAATAATAGCTTCACGCATTGGAATTGGATCAACTAAGTTCTTTTCAATTCTTTCAGACGAAGTTATTTTCGCTAATGTGGCATTCTCAATTTTTAGTTTATCAAGCACGTTGTATGTCGCCTTAACCAAAGAACAGTACCCATACTCTTCATTTTCAATCAAATCAACTTTATCGGTTCCTGCGTATTTTGCGACTTTAATAGAAACACCGTTTTCATCAGCAAGAAGGTATGCGACGTAATTATATTTGCCATCAGGTGTAAGCAGTTCTAAAGAATTTGCGAATTTATCATTTAATTCAAGGCCTCTTTCTTGATAGTAAATTTTCAATTGGGCAAAAGATAAATCTTGTCTTGGTGAAGGAATGTTTCTTAATGTTGTATGTATTCTTTTACTATAAAGGTCATCAATCATTGAAGTGGTCATTTGTTGAGTTGAAGTTCCGGTTCTTGTAAAGCAACCATTTGGAGACATTCCGTTTTTCTTGATGTAATAAGGTTTTTCTAGTCCACTAGATATTAATATTTTTATAACGGTTACATTATCAACGCTTTCAGTAACTATATCAAATAATCCTAGCGTAGAAGGAAGGATGTTATTTTTAATTCGATCTGCAATTTTTAATTGAGTATCATCTAAATTAGAAACTCCAATGCCCTTGCCATTATCATCAACGCCAATATATAAAACTCCACCTTCGCGATTATTTAAGAATGCAACTACTTCCTTTTCTAGTTTATCGTTTAAATCTTGTTTAAATTCTGTTCTGTTATTCTCCATCAGCATTATAAGGTCTCCTTTCCGCTTTTAATTCAGCAAAATTTGATTAAAACATATAAGCACAACCTATTAAATTCTATAAAATATAATACCATTGAAGTAGATTTGATTTCTACTTAACTATTTTCTTTTTTTGCATAGCAATTTCTTTTGCCTTCGCTTTTCCATAATAAAAACTCCTTTCCCATACCAGTCGAATCACTGGTTATGTAAAAGGAGTGAGCTGCGTGACAACGTGTGAAAACAGATTGGTAAAAAACACCTCCAAACCGTGGCTTACAAGTGCTTAAAACAAGCCATTTTATGCGCTTTTTCAAGACTATATGCAAATAAATTGGTCGAGTTTGAGTAGAGATAAAATGAATAAAAGTGCCTTATATAAGGCACTTTATGTGTATTTATAGGTTGCTTTGCTACCAAATTGATACCAATAATATAGAGAGCGTGTTCCTGATGAGAAATTGAATGTGTATTTTATATCTCAGTTTTAGTCTGTGGTGTAACTATTTTTGTGATTCTTGTACTTCATGTATTTTATAAATAGATAGATTTCTAGAAATTTCACTTCTTCTAACTATTGGTTTGCTGCTAGTCTTGCTTTGTTCTGATTTTTCCGATGTTAGGCTATTTTTTAAGCGTTACTACGTCATAATCTATGCTGGAATCCAATCTCCAATCCATTTTTGTTTAGTGTAATTATAACGACGTTTATATACTCTTCCATTTTCAAGCTTATATCTCCATTCTATGATGTCTGCTCTTGCTTCAATGGCTGGATTTGGTCCGATTTCGTTTGCAAAAACAGAAATAGTTTGAATAAAGTTGCAACTTAAAATTAGTGTTAATAATAAAATAGAATTAATTGTTTTTTTCATAAATTTACTCCTTCACTACTTTTATACCGGATTCAATTAAACTTTTTGGATTATCTATGAAAAAGGATTCTTTTCCGTTACAAAGAGAATATGTCCCATCTTTGTGCTGGATTAAATAATTCTTATTTAGTAGATCTTGCTCAGATAAAGTATCATTCAAATTTTTTGGATTTTCATAATAAGCTTCGAAAATTATGGAATTAGTTAGTATAGGTAATAAAAAAAGGAAGAATAGTAGGAACTTATTTGTCTTTTGTTTGATTTGTTTGTTTAATAAATAATTCACTCGATACGAAAGTATACTGTTACTTTCTCCTATCAAATAAGCTGAAATATCATTTGATATAATACTATCCGCAAACTGTATTTTCTTTTGTACATTTATTAGAGTTTCTGCATAATCTAGTGCATCAATCGGATTTAATGATTCTGTAACTTTTTCGTCTGCTCGAACTTCTATATAAAAGTTGATACATTTCTGTAACCAATATATTGGAGGAAACCACCAATACAAGATTGTTAGTATTGAAGTTACTTGTTTGAAAAGTATGTCATGTTGCTTTAGATGCTGCATTTCATGATTTAAAATATTACTTAGTTCATGTTCTGTAAAACTGATTTCAGGAATTAAGATGCATTTTTTGAAGCCAAAAACCATTGGAGATGGAACGTATTTGGTTACATATACGTCATAATCAGGATAAATGAAGCAATCTAAAAATTCTGAAACTTTGAAACAATGAGAATTTTGTATGATTTTCGTTTCCAGTTTTTTTGCCAATATAATATTCTGCACATATCTTCCAACACCAATCAATACTCCAATTAACCAAATTACAATTAGAATATGTGAGACTTTTAATTGATGAAATATCTCATAATTTAAAAAGCTCATTATAGGATTCATGATAGAAGGTAGAGCAATTGTCTTTGTGAATGGTAGTTCAAATGGTAAAAACAAACGAAAACAAGTAATGACAACTAATACGAATAATAAATCTGCTCTAAACAAGCGATAGCCCTTTTCGTGCGTCAATATAAAATTGAAGAGTGCAATTAGGACTAATGAAACACACAGTGTTATGAACAATGAAGAAATGCTAAAATTCATGTTATTTACCAGTCAGTTCTTTTTTCTTTTTTTCAATTAAATGTTCTAACTTTGTAATTTCATCTATATCATTGCTGCTTTGAACATAGTGCACAGCAATCTCTTCGAAAGTTTCTTTTTTTATGAATGAGGAAACATAGTCAGATTCAGAAATACAAGGACTATATAATCGAGCAATCGATTTTTTGTTTTTACCTATTCCTGTTACTTCAACGTATCCAATTGATAATAGGTATTGAAGAGCTTGAGAAATTGTATAGATACTTAATCCGTCCGAAGCTAATTTAATATCATTGGCTGACATCTCTTGATCATGATTCCAAAGAATAGTCATTATTTGGCTTTCTCTTTTTGTTAACTGGGTATAATTCATAGTGAAGTAATCTCCTTTCAATAAAATTATATCAAAGCTTATAAAAAGTAACAAGAAAATAAAAACAAATCAACGCTTGTATAAAATCACAAAACATGTATAATTAAAATAAAGATAACGCTATCTATAGTGTTAAACAGATAAATAATTGTTTTTGATTTTATTTTGAACAAATGTTTGATGAAATGTAATATGCATTATAATCAGGTGTTTTCATAATGAATAAAAAATAGAAAATAGGAGGTCATACCGATGGATACGATAATTAAAAGTGTCTTTGTCTGAGCACTTGATAAAGACATAGACTTTAAATCAAAATAGTGCTTAGAAAGACGAGTTTTTATATGAGAAAATTAGTTTGTACTATTATGATTTTGTTTACATGTTTTAGTGGATCAGTTGTTTTAGCAACTACGGTATATCCTGCAGTAGGTGGACAGTGGAACTATGGCGTAGGCATCACAGGTTCTTATTCAGACTATATGCATGGTCAAAAAATTCATACGGCCACGGTTAGTCATCCTGAAGCTACTCCAAGTATGGCAAGAGCTCCAGCAAACTCATGGGCCAAAGCTCGATTAACAAAATATTCTAGTTGCTCGTTCTACTATGGAGTTGAATAATTGATATTTGTATAGAGCGATATTATATTCGCTCTATATTTTAATAATTCATAAAACAACATAGTTCAAAACAATAGATGTTGTTTTATGTAGTGTTTATGGTATAAAGCGAGAATATCTAAATGGCCGTAAGATATACTTGAAGAAAACGGTCTAGAAAGAAAATCAATTTAACCTTTTATGGATTGATAAAATGAGGGGTTTTATGAAAAAATCGATGGCAATTCTATTAAGCATTGTTTCTATCTTAACAAGTGTTGCTTTTGGATTCTATATGAAAACTCAAGATATTGAATTCTTTAATACAATTGAAATGAAATCCAATGCATATAAAATTTATGTTAAGAATTCGAGTGTTGCGTATGATGAATTCTTGCAGGAATTGAAATCCATTCATTCACAATATGGTGCAACAATAATAAAAACAGATCGAATATATGAAGATGGCAAGGAAATAATATACAAATCGGGAGTTTATACAAAAGATTTCTTTGAAGGACTTCCTGTAAAGTTAGAATCAGGTCGATTACCAACTACTTCAAATGAATGGTTGGCTTCTATAGATACAAAACAAGAAAATCAAGTGGGAACCATTAGTGATTTATTCAATGATACACCTCTTGTAATTATGCCTTTAAGTGATTTTTATAACTCAAAGTCTACTGATATTAATGGAGAATATACTATTATTTCGAGTAATAAAAACAAAGAAGATATTCTAAATGCATTGTCTTTATTTTTAAATGAAAGTAAAAATGAATTGGTTTCAGCAGATTATAGAGTTGCTTTTGGAGAAGGGACGATATATTTTTTAACAATTATTCTTTCAGCTATTCTATTAATTATTTTTTGCTTGATGTGTGTATTCTATCCAATATCTAGACTAAAGGAAATAAGTGTATATAAGTTAAATGGATATAAAGCTTTTGATATTTGGAAAAAGCTAAACAAGGATGTGTTAATTGCTCCAATTATCATTTTTATCGCAAGTATCCCAATTCAAAAGATAGCATTTCCTACGATGGATTTATTCTATTTTATAAAACTTAGTTGTGTTCAATTGATTTTATTTGTAGGAGCGATTGGACTATCATTTTTAACTTTAATAACAGTAAAGCGATATTCAATATCAAATATGCTTAAAAACTTCTTTGATTTTCGAATTTCTTTATATATCAGCTATATTATAAAATTTGCAATTTTTGTAGGTTTGGTATTTACCATTCCTCAATTATCTTCTGAAGTAAGTCGAATGATAAAAGAGATGCAGGTTAAAGAAGCTTATCAGGCGCAAGAAGATTATGTGACGCTTGCTTCCTTCCAATTAACTGGAGATGGAATGCAAAGCTTTATGAATGGAACAAGTCAATTTAATGAAAATTTAACCAATATGTTTATGGATTTAACAAAATCTGCAAAGGCAGGTTTTGTACAATCGTTTTGGTATGATACGGAAGGTTTAAGTTTATTCTCTTCTGAAATAAAAATGCCTAATGATGTGGATACAGATACAGAATTTGGTTATATGCTATTAAATGACAATTATTATGATCGGTTACAATTTGATTCAAGTGTAAGCAAAGAAGAACTTTTTGATCAAGATTTTTTAGTTATATTTGCTCCAGAGAGCATGAAGCAAAAAGAAGCTACTTTGAAATATTTTGGGCAGACACAAATTTATTCCGCAGATTCAAATATTAAAATGAGTGCAGATGATGTTTGTGTCAAGTATTATAAAGATAATAGGAAACAAATATTCTCAGAAAGTTTACAATTGGCAAATGAAGACCATGCATTTTTTACAAATCCTGTATTTGTTTGTCTTAATGATAAATATTTGAAAGTCTTTAGTGGATATTTAACGACGCAAGCAATATCAAACCCTGTCCGTATCTATGATTCTAATGAAAATAAAAGAGCAATCAATGAAGGAATAAAAAAATATGGATTAGAGTTAAATAACTTACAGTTTAAAAATGTTTTAATGTCCGGATATAAAGAACAAATACAGATTTCACAATCGAGTTCAATTGTATGGGTGGCAATACTGCTTTTGGTTATTTGTATAAGTATTCTTTCTTCGTACTATATATTGTTAACTATTTTGATTTCACGAAAAAAAGAAATTTTTGTAAAAAAAATACTAGGTTATTCATTGTTCAATAGATACAAAAATGAATTTATTTATTTTATTATGATTTATATCTTTGGATTAGTTCAAATAATGATCCTTTCAAGGTCCTTTACGTCTATGGCTATTTATGTGCTATTAGTTTTATTGGATATTTTAATAATATTTAGGATGATTTATGTAAAAGAAACAAAACAACTAAGCACTATGCTGAAGGGAGAAGAATAATATGTTTGCCATTCAACTAAAAAATATTGATAAGAGTTTTGGGAAAAAGAAAGTTTTAAATAATTTATCCCTACAAATTAGAGAAAACGAAATGGTTGCTTTAATAGGCCCAAGCGGATGTGGAAAAACAACTTTGTTGAATATACTAGGGTTGATTGAGCCATATGATTCTGGTGAGTATCTTTTATTTGGAAAACAAGCTCCACAATGTAATTCCAATCAAGCTAACCAAACAATTCGTAGATATATCTCTTATCTTTTTCAAAACTTTGCTCTTGTCGATAATTTTACTGTGGAGCAAAATTTAATGATAGCATTAAAATATACTAGAAAAACAAAACAAGAAAAGCATGTTTTGATTAATGAAGCATTGAATAAAGTTGGCTTAAGTGAGTATAATGAGTTAAAAATATTTGAGATTTCAGGTGGAGAACAACAGCGTGTGGCTTTGGCAAGAGCTATGATAAAGCCAAGTAAAATTATTTTAGCTGATGAGCCCACAGGTGCATTAGATTCTAAGAATAGAGATGAAGTGTTACAACTTTTACGTGAAATCAATAAGCAAAGAAAAACGATAGTCATTGTAACTCACGATATGACCGTTGCAAATTCATGTGATAGAATTATACAGCTATAGGTCTATATATTGTCATAGTAGGAATTGACACAAGTATACTGCTTGTGTATATATTCAAATCGGTATCCCTCTCCGTCTTTAAACAACGGAGTCTTGGATACCTTTTTTGATTATTCTGTTTATAAAAGTTCTAGAAATCCAAAAGCGTGTACTCACTGTGACTCCAAAATGAGTACATAATATACATAAATGATTTGGAAATATAAAGAATCAAATTTAAAAAGAGACAACATGAATAAAAGTGCCTTATATAAGACACTTTTTATCAATGTTATTTTTCAGTTGGATAATTAATTGTCCACTCAATATATTCATCGTTGCTGATCTTACCGTTTTTTAGATCGGCTTTTTTTTGTATCCAGGCTTCTAAAAAATCATCAAAAAGATTTGTGTTCAAATCAATTAAATAATGGTTTTCATTATCTATTGTTTCTTTTTTTATAATGAAATCAGTTGTTCTGTCCCAATCGAGTAATGTAAAAACAAAATCAAGTGCTTCGGTATGATCATCCATATTTAAATACATAGAATTGATATGTAGCGCCTTACTTATTTTTTCTAACATGTCTTTACGTGGAACTCTGGTTCCGTTCTCATATTGTGAAATACGAATTCTTCCGTTTTCATCTGCTGAAAGCCCGGATTTTTCGGCTAGTTCGGTTTGTGTTAAACCTCTAAATTGACGGACAAATCTTATTCTTTCCCCAATGTCCATTTATATTACCTCCGTCTTATATCTATTAAGAATTATAACATAGATAAAATGGATAGAAAATAAACGAGTTTACAGTAAACAAAAAAAGTTACATAATCTAATTGACGTAATCATAAATGTTTACTATACTGTATATGTAGTAAGCATAATAGCTTACATCATATAAAAAGGAGGAACAAAAAAATGACAGAAACAGTATTTATGACGGCACAGGAGGTAGCGGATTGTTTGGGTACTTCAAAAGCATTTGCTTATAAGGTTATTCAAAAACTAAATCGAGAGATGGAAAAAGAGGGATATCTGACAATTTCCGGAAAAATTAATCGTGTTTATTTTAATGAGCGATTGTATGGAGGGAATATGGTACATGGCAGTTTACAAGGATAAGAATAAGAACACCTGGTATGTTTCAAAGCGTTATTCAGATTGGGATGGTTCAAAAAAGAGATTGTTTAAGCGTGGATTTCAGACAAAAAGAGAAGCTCTTGAATATGAATTGTCTTTTGTATCGAGAATATCGGATAATCAAAAAATGCTTTTTAAGGATTTCATCCCTATTTACTATGAAGATCTGGAAAAGCGAGTGCGTAAGAATACAATGATCACTAAGAAAAACATTATTGAAATCAAAATACGACCTTACTTTGATGAACTTCGATTGTGTGATATTACACCTAAGGAAGTCATGAGGTGGCAGAATCAGATGTTGGATGGCAAAAAAAAGAATGGTAAATCATATGCAGGGGATACTCTGATTAAAATGCATGCACAGTTGAGCGCTATATTAAATCATGCTTGCAAGTATTATGGTTTAAGAACAAATGCAGCAGCACAGACAGGGTGTTTCAAGGTAAAAACGAAAAAGGAACAACAATTTTGGACGCTTGATGAATATCGTAAGTTTGTTGATGCAGTATCAGATAAAACGTTAAGCTACATTTGTTTTGAGGTTTTGTTCTGGTGTGGACTTCGCTTAGGTGAACTGCGTGCTTTGACAAAGAAGGATATTGATTTAGTGAATCAAACGATCCAAATTGATAAATCCCTTCAAATAATAGAAGGAGAAACAGTGATTACGGATCCTAAAACAGAGACGAGTATTCGCACAATAGATTTACCTGATTTTTTGTGTGATGAATTAAAAAACTATATGGATCATTTGTATAAAGTAAATGAAGATGACCTGTTATTTCCGGTTAGCAAGTCTTATTTGCATCATGAAATGTTGAGAGGGTGCAAACTCAGTGGGGTTAAAGTGATTCGAATTCATGATTTAAGACATTCTCATATTACGATGTTGATAGAAAATGGATATTCGGCAAAAGATGTGGGTAGTCGTGCAGGTCATTCTGCGGAAAGAATTACTTTTAAATATGCACATGCATATGCAGAGAAGGGAAAAGAGATGGCTAATACATTAAGTGATTTGGAAAGAGGGGAAAAGTAATGAGCAAAAAAGTTCTTGATCAAAAGGGAAGGTTTAGAAACAAGCTTATATCCTTTCGTATGTCGCCAGAAGAAAGTAAAATGCTGGATAGGAAAGTAGCTTTAGCTGGTATTTCAAAGCAGGATTACATTATAAATTCAATTTTAAATAAGGAAATTATTGTTGAACCCAGTCCTTTCGTAATTCGTTCTATAAAAAGAGAATTAGATCATAAAATAGAAACTTGTGATGATAAAGAAATGTTATTGTGGATAAAGGAAATGTTAATGGAGTTTAATGGAAATAAAAAAACAAAAGTAAAGCCAACTGAGGTGTCACGCCAATGAAAACTCAATTAGAAAATGCTTTAGCTTTTGCTAATAATAATGTAAAGGTTTTTCCTTTAAGTTACAACTCTAAAAGTGAACAAATTCTTTCTTCCTGGAAAAATGAAGCGACAACAGATGTGAATCAAATTAAGAAATGGTTTGAAAACACAAATTGCAATCTAGCAATACGTACGGGAAATGGACTTGCGGTGATTGATGTGGATGTGAAAAATTCAGAAGAGGGTAAGAAGCTGATTCTAGAAAAATTAAAAGAATTTCCAAATACTTTTACGGTTCAAACTCCGTCAGGCGGATATCATTTTTATTATAGGGTGGACCGATTAGTGAAATGTCGTGTCCGAGTCCATGAGGAAATTGACATTCGTGGAGAAAATGGGTATGTGGTTGGTCCAGGAAGTTGTATAAATGGAAAATTTTATGAGATCAAAAATAATGTTCCTATTGCCCAGGCAACAGAGTCTGTCTATTCATTTATGGAAGGCTATGTTCAAACAAAACAAAGAAAAATCATTTCATCAGGTCAATATTTAGAGGGTCAACGCAACGATTATTTGTTTCGGATGGCATGTTCTTTACAGTCCAAAGGATTAGATGATGATGCTATTTGTTCAGCAATTTCTATTGAAAACGAGAAGAAGTGTTATCCTCCCTTGAAGCAGAGCGAGATAGAGCGTTTATGTAAGAGTTCTATGCGATATGAAAAGGGGAATTTGACAATAAAAAATGAAGTAACATGTATGAATCGTTACACAGCATGTGAATTGATTAATGCACAGGAGGATGAGTCACTTGAAATTGTGGAAAATATGCTATCAGTTGGCGTTGCTATATTAGGAGCTCCGCAGAAAACAGGTAAGACATTCTTTTGTATACAGCTGGCAGATTCAATTGTAAATGGAACAAACTTTTTAGGTAGAAAAGTTGTACAAGGTTCTGCATTGTATTTGGCTTTTGAAGATCATAAGACAATGATTCAAAAAAGATTGAAGAGAATGGGAATAAAGCCAAATGATCAATTTGTGATTGATGTACTAAAATCAAATTCAGAGTTTGATTTAAATACACGTATACAGCAGGAAAAAGAAATTAATCCAGATTTAAGATTAGTTGTTATCGATACATTTGCCAAGATTCGAAAAAGTATAGATCGAGATTATGAAACAGAATACAAAGAAGTATCATCTTATCATGAACTAGCCTTTCAATATAATATAGTGATTGTACTTGTAACACATCTTCGTAAAGAAATTAATGTGGATCAACCGTTCGATGCAATCTATGGATCAAGAGGATTGACAGCAGGAGCAGACAGTATATTGGTAATGTATAAAAGGAGTCACATCTCAAATTCAAGACAACTTTCAATACAAGGCAAAGATATTCCGGATGATGAAATAACACTTGTCCAGAATGAAAATTGTATGCTGGTAGTTTCTGAAGATGAGTTTGATGAACAGATTGACGATAATTTAAGTAAAGTTATCAACTATATTGTTGAAAATAAAAACTATATAGGTTCGCATGATGCGTTGTGTTCAAAGTTGAAATTAAATATACGTGGTAAAGGACTACAAACATTGTTGAAGAAGAATATTGACTTATTGAAAGATTCAAATATTTATTATGAAGTTTTGCCTAGAACCAGTAAAGCGAGGCAAATGAAAATGACTTATTTAGGAGATGAAGCACTTTGACAATGACGGTGTGACGGTTTTGGGGATATACCCTGCCAATCGTCATATCGTCATAAATTATTTGGCAGAATAATAAGGAAAATGTATTAGCAAGCAACGCATATGGTCACCCATATACAGAAGGGAGGTCATCAAATATGACGCGAAAACGAGAACATCGAATGACGGTGCGTTTGAATGGGGATGAATATACTAAAGTTTTGAGTAAGATTGAAAGGTCTGGATTATCCAAACAGGAGTATATCTTATCTTCGATTCTGAGTAAAAAGATTCAGGAAAGATTGAATGTGGATTATTTTAAATTAATAAATGAAGTAAATCATGTGGGAACAAATCTAAATCAGATCGCAAGAAAATTAAATGGTAATGAATCTATTTTGAAGGATGAAATCTTTAAAAATCAGCTGTTGCTCAATCAGGTTTTGAAGAATCTTAATGATCAGATCAAAGGAAATTCAAATGGCAACAACTAAGATATGGAGTGTTAAAAATCGATTAGATCATGTTCTTGAATATGTATCTAATGAAGATAAGACGATCGATAAACTTGGATCGTATGTTTCAAGAAATGAAGCTACAGAAAATCAGAAATATATGACTTGTGTGAACTGTTCTGGCAATGATCCATTTACAAGTATGATGAATTTAAAAGATGTTTTTCACGATACATCCAATATTATTGCGTATCATGCGATACAATCATTTAAGCCACACGAAACAAATGCAGATACAGTTCATGAAATTGGTGTTGAAACCGCAACAAGATTATATGGAGATAGATATCAGTTTGTCGTATGCACACATTTGGATAAGGACCATCTACATAATCATATTGTATTGAATCCGATATCGATTGTTGATGGTAAAAGATATCATAATTCGATGAAAGATATTTACCAGTTAAGAGAAGTATCTGATGAAATATGTAAAGAATACGGATTGAGTATAGTGGAAAAGCCACAGGGGAAAGGACAATCCAGAAGTCAGTATTATTCGGCTAGAAGCTATATTCGAGAAATAAAAAAAGACATAGATGCTGCCTGTATACGTGCATTTACAGTCAAAGATTTTGTTCAAGACATGAAGCTGGAAGGATATTCATTTGAAGAAGTGGAAGGACTGGACTGCATAGTTCATCCTAATTATGATAAGCCAATACCATTGTTGTTGCTGGGACAAAGATATTCTTTGGATTGTATTGAACAGAGAATAGAAAAAGAAGAAGTTAGATATGTTCCATTAAAGATCGTTTACAAACAAAAAGATGCAGATCGTATTTATGGACAATATAAAAGTGGAATGTTTAAAGGTTTTATGAAAGAAGTAGTCAAATTTCAAGTGTTATTAGGTATTCTTCCGAATTATTCTGCAACGAAAATAAAGCTTTCAAAAGAAATGCGAAAAGAATGTAGAAAGCTAGATCTTATCACAAATGCAATAACCATTATGGCAAAAAATGATATTGATACATTAGAAAAACTAGAATCCTATGTAGACTTACTAGATAAACAGATGAATGGATTACTGGCACAAAGAAAGTACTTATATTCCAGATCCTATAAAGAAAAGGATCTAATTGCCAAAGCAAAACTATCCAAAGAAGCAAAAGCATTAACACCGGATATTAAAGTATTAAGAAGTCAGATCAAGAGCCTAGACTATATAAGAAAACGTTCATCAAAGTATAGAGAGTATAATAAACAGTTAGAACAGAAAAGGAATTTAGATAAACAAAGAGCTTGAGTAAATAAGGATTTACCCAAGCTTTAATTAATGATAAATAAGTGCGATTTTCTTAACTTGATGAATCAACAAAGAGTGTAGAACTTTTTAATGTTAAATCTTTATCGTTAAATGATTTGATGTCAATAAGGATTTTGATCATCATATCTTTATTGTTGGTTTCTGTATAGTAATCCAAAATAAAGTTTTGAATAAGTGGAATACCTTCGTACACATTGTTCTGCAAGAGTGACTGATAATACAAAATGATATTTTTTTCAAAATCAACATATTGTTTTTGAATACGAGCACTTATAGATTGCAAAAAAGGCTTGTAAAAATCGTCTGCATATTCTAAATGAGATTCTATATAATCTAAACATTTTAGATACTCCTTCTGTTTGTAATATGAATAGGGTATGAAATAACATAAATCACAAGATGGATCTTTGTTTTCAATTGCTAGATTTGTGTATTTTATACATTCACTGTATTGACAGTTTAATAGATAGCACCAAGCTAAACTATGATACATGGTTGAAATATATTTATTACTCGATTGGTCAATATTGTTTAGTAATTCTGTTAGCTTTTGAATTGAGCTTTCATAGAGTCCTAAGTTTGTTAAACAATTACATTGAAAAAAATCAATAAAAAACATTGTTGTATAGTTTTGTAATCGATTGAAAATGCTTCTGGATTTTTCGCAATATGTATATGCTAACGCAGATCTGTTTGTTTCAGCATATATACTAATTAGTTCAAATGTGCAAAGTGCAGCGATGTCAGGAATATTTGAAGATAAAGACAAACATTTTTTAAAGTACTTTTCAGCCACAAAATTTGTAGATGGATTTCTTTTATAATAAATACCTAAAATACAATAAAAGATTGATAAATCTTTGGAATTAATGGCATCTAAATTAGACTCGATTAATTTTTTTGCATCATTAATAAAGGTTTCATTACAATTAAATCGTATTAGATAAAAAAGATTTAAAAGATTAAATAAAAAAAATCCACTGCTATTTTCATATATGTCTCGTTTACTTAAAATTAATTCCAGTAATTGTTTCTCTTTAAAAGTATTGGAATTACATAGAGCGTGAAATATTTCATCAATATTATTTTCTAATTCTATGTAAAATTTAAGAGAATCATCGAATTTTAAGTTATAAAAATCATTTAATTGATTAATGGTTCCATCAGGAAAATTTCTTTTCCCGTTTTCCAAATCACTTAAAAAACCTTTATTCATAGAAATTGCATCGGCAACGTATGTTAATGAAAGTCCATCAATAATTCTTTGATGTCTAAAATATGCACCTGTCAAATTTAAATTTTCTGTATAAATTGGAATTTTATGTTTATATGGCATAAAAGCATCACCTCAGTGGATTAATAGTAACATAAAGTGATGTGTATTTCTTGTTTTATTTTTTTAATAAGTTTACTATATTTACACAATTAGCGAGTATGGTTGAAATTATTGCTTTTCATCTAGTTCTAAATCGTTAAGCCCTTTTAAAATACTATAATTATCAATTATGAGCTTCTCATATATATTAGAGGATTCAGGAGTGCTTCTTATGCTAGTTCGTCCTAATATAAAATCTGTAGAAACATCAAAGTAATCAGCTAGAAGACATAATTCATAAATATCAATGTCTCTTTGCTCATTTTCTAATCTACTAACTGACTGCTGAGATTTACTAATTAATTCACCAATGTCCTCTTGTTTCATTTTATGTTCTAAACGTAATTTTTTAACATTATTCTTCATATTATAATTTTAATATTTTAAAACTCTTTATATACTCATTAATTGGATTAGCACACATTTAAAACGGGTATAAGTACTCATCTAAAGTGTAGCAATTACAAAGTTAGTAAACGTACGAGAGTTTAATTTAGGATAGGTGTTCGTATAATTAAAATCAAAGGAGAGAGAAAAATGAAAAAAATATTTTTAATAGGAATATTGGTTTTACTTATGTTCCCAATCCAGGTTTATGCAGAAGAAAATACCAATATTAATGAAGAAACAGAAAATGAGAAGAATCAGGAAAACGAGAAAGACGACAATGATCAAAATTATGAAATAGAAGTATGTAATAACGGCTGGATAAAAAAATGATTTTGTATACTTTTAATTTTGAAGGTTAGTAAACATGGGTATATTTACAGTGTTTTTATTTAGATTCATAATGAAGTCACAAATTTGAGAAGAGGTGATGAAGAATATGAAAAATTATATTTTTACAAGTGAAAGTGTTACTGAAGGTCATCCAGATAAAATTTGTGACC
>OLRE01000683.1_pt1 | contig 38778 bp, 25 predicted proteins | sample 1672461 | NCBI WGS metagenome assembly OLRE01 (sample SAMEA3136688, study PRJEB25190) | human gut metagenome | biome: human gut; feature: human-associated habitat; material: faeces | place: Austria | collected 2013
GACATCTGCCTCATAAGAGTAAAGAGCCAGTGCATATCCGAGCCGGTTGGTCTCTGCATATTCTCCCGGCGTATCGATCACCACATCAAAATGATTGACATACTGTGTCTTGTGGTAATGGAGCGTATCTCCTTTCAGTGCCTGGCGAAGGGTGGTCTTTCCACATTCACTGCGCCCCATAAGAATGATCTTTTTCATCAGGTTCTCGTCACTTCACAGATCGTAAAGCCCAGCTTTTCCTTCAGGTACTGATTGATCTCAATGATGGCGTTCTCCACCTCCGCCACTTTTCCTGTAAAGAGCAGGGTTCCGCTGAAACGGTCAATAAAGCCCATATCGATGTTTGCTTTCTTCATGGCAATGTCGGCCGCGATCACGGAGATCTCTGCCGGACTTAAGCTTAAGATCCCGATGGCCGCCCGGTTGTAATCCAGTTTGGGGTCCAGTCCCAGTTTCCGGTAAATAATAGGATCAGGACTTGCGATCACATGGGCCAGTGTCACCTGCTTGCCGGGAACCAGTTCCTGAACGATTCTCATCTTCTGTTCACCCTGTGGGATGAAATCTTCTATATTCATCTTTTTTTCTCTCCCTGCGTCTCGATATAACTACGGATAACATCAATCGGTGCACCACCCGCTGTCAACAGGCAGAAACTTTGACTCCAGAATGCTTCCTTCCAAAGTCTTTCCCTGATCTGTGGATATTCCTTTTTTAACAAACGACTGCTTGCACTTTTATACGCATTGATAAATTTACCGAGTTCTGATTTTGGCTGTGCCCGAAACATAACATGCACATGATCAACATCATGATTCCATTCTTCCAGTGTGATTCCATAATCAGGTGCAATACGTTCCCAGATCTCTTTTGCACGTTCCGAAATCGTATCATCTATTACTTTTCTTCGGTATTTTACAACCATGATCAGATGATAATACATCAAATATACTGAATGTGCATTATGATCCATTTTGTCCATATAATCAGTCCTTTCTATCCTTTCGACTGATTATAGTATACCACACTTCGCGCTGCAGAACAAGCGTTCTGTTTTCTTTTTTCTGCAATTCATCTCCCACCTGTAGAGAAAGGAGAATTCTTGCTAACTTTTGTTAAAATGGGCTGTAATCTGTGATCCTGCAGGCACTTTAAATGCCAGATGCTTCTTTGTCACCGGATGATCAAATTCCAGATGCCATGCAAACAACGCCAGGTCAAACCAGCCTTTCTTATCCGCAAAAACGGGATTGTAGCGGGTATCTCCCCAAAGCCCTGCACCGGCATGGGCCATCTGGACACGGATCTGATGCCGACGTCCTGTGATCAAATGGACATTCACCAGAGAATACTGCTGACCCTCGTCAAATTTTGTCCGTTTAACCTTATATTCAAGCACGGCTTTTTTGGCGCCGGAAGTTTTGGCGTCCACCACCTCTGTTCTATTGGTCTTGCCGTTGCTGAGGAGCATATCTTCCAACCGTCCTTCTTTCTTCGGAAGGGTTCCCGTCAATACCGCCAGATATTCCTTGGTCATCTTATTGCCTCGCACCTGTTCACTGAGCTTTCCTGCCGCCTGCTGCGTTTTGGCATAAACCATGACACCGCCCACAGGCTTGTCCAAACGATGGATCACACCGATATACGGCATATCTTTGACCTTCTTCTCCCGAACAAGATAATTCTTCAGCCAGCTCACCATATCCATATCCGCCGAGCGTTCCTCCTGGGAGGCCATCCCGGCAGGCTTCACAACCACAATAATGTCTTTATCTTCATATAAAATCTTTACTTCTGCCATTTATCTATCCTTTTCTGTCCTTTACATTTTTATATCTATTTCTTTACTTCATTCAGAATATCGACATTCTTCTATCCACTATCATAGCAGAAGTATGGACACTTTTAAAGTACTCCTGCAAAGTTCAACTCAATATAAAATTCAGGTAACTGTTCAGAAAGAGAAGGGGTCCGCATGAAAGCGGAGCCCCTTCTTGGCATTCGAATATTCAATTCATCAGGAATTATTCCTCATCTTCTCTTTTAGATTTCTTTCTGAGTCTTAATCCTAAACCACCAATACCAACGGAAGAAATTGCTGCACCAAGCAGGCCGAGTACGCTTACAGGATCACCTGTCTTCGGGCTGCTCTTACTTGTTGTCGTATTTTTGTTTGTTGTATTGTTCTTGTTCGTTGAATTGTTGTTATTATTGTTGTTTTTCTTGTCATCCGTTGTCGCAGTTGTATCAGCTGCTTTCTTCAGGCCATCAATTGCTGCCTGCAGTGTCTTTGCTGCTTCATCTACAGATTTCTGAGATTCTTTGGCATCCAAGGCTTTTTCTGCATTTGTTAAAGCCGTCTGCAAAGTTGTCCAGGTTGCGGCTGTGTAGTCATTCTTCTTGAGTCCCTTAGCTGTTGCGATGACCTTTTCAAGAGCTGCTGTATCCACAGCTTCTGTCTCATCCTTCTTATCATCCTTTGTCTCTTCTTCTGTTTCAGCAGGTGTTGCTGCTTTCAGTGCATCAATAGAAGACTGGAGACTTGCTGATGCTGCATCCACTGCTTCCTGTGACTCTTTTGCTTCAAGGGCTGCCTTTGCTGATGTCAGGGATGTCTGCATTGCTTCCCAGCTCTCTGCCGTGTAGTCTGATTCTTTCAGTTCTTCTGCCTTGGCAATGGTTGCTTCAAGGGCTTCTGTGTTAACTTCTGCCGGAGCAGGAGCCACTTTTGTTGTATAAGTGAAACTCTGTGGTAAATAACCCGTTGCACTTACTGTAATTTCAAATGTATCACCTTCTGCAAATGGTGCTGCATCTGTCTTAATAGAACCATCTTCATTAATAATCACTGTTGCACCGCGACCTGTTGCTCTATAATCCTTACCATTAACATTGACTACAGAAATGCTCTTGATGTAATCAGCAAATTCTTCATCTGTCGCATCTGCGGTCTTAACAAGTGCCTTCTTATCCGCATCATATGCAGCCGGCATTGCTTCTGTATAAAGTTCAAATTCTGTTGTAATATCTGCATATTTTCCATTCTTATCAGAAATTGTTAATGTGTATTTACCTTTCTTTGCATTGCTGAATGTTAATACACCATTCTGAACGCTTACACCGTCAAGGCCATCTACTTTGTATTCAGCAGCATAATCATCCGGCAGACCGGTTACAGTAACTTCTGTCTTGCCTGCTGTAATTGTCGCATTGGCTACTTCAAGGTCATATGTGAATTTAACCGGTACATAAATATCTGCCAATGGAATATTGTACATACCTTTATCTGTATAATAGGTGGCAGAAGTAATTGTCTGACCCATCATTGCTTTATAATGATCAGATGAAGTCGGGCAGCCATGAACAGCTTCTGTAAAGCCTGCTGCCCAAGCCAGTTCTTCCATTCTCCAGATGTTCTCCAGATGACGCAGACCATAGCTGCTGCCTTCTTTTGTATTGACAACAACCGCATTAACATTGCTTACACCAAGCTCTGTCAGTTTATCACGAAGACCATCAATATCTAACTGATAATCGCCGTAACCTGTCTCCGTTGACAGTTCTGCGCTTAAGCCTTCCAGTGTTGTCACATTGCCGACTGTCTTACCGAATGTCAGATTGCCATCTTTATCAACAGAGACTTCCTTGTAGTAAGATGGAACTTCTGTCAGATTATAATATGCATAATCTGCATTCTGGAACAGCGCATCCTTGCCTGTGTAAGTCGTTGTACTTGTCTGTCCTCTGTTTGTAACTGTAATGTCAACAGAATCGTCATCTGTTACCTGTGTATATTTGGACATATCCATATCATCCGTTACTTTAACAGGGAATGTGATACCGTCAATCTGACTGCCGTCAGCATTTGTGTGATAAGAACCACCTGCCAGAGATGCTGTTCTTGTCTTATTCAGTGTGGCTGATGTAAATACGTCTACATCCACATCATTGTTCACTTCTGCCTTGTAGAATGCAGAGTATGGAATATTCATCAGAACATACTGGGATTTCAGGCTGGCAATCGCATTATTCAAATGTTCTGCTGCTTCATCCACCATTTCCTGAGTATGCTTTCTCTCAAGCTCTGTTTCTGCCTCTTCTAATTCACTTTCTACATTGCTCCAGCTCTTTGCGGTGTAAAGTTCCTTATTCAGACCTTTTGCTTTTTCAATTGCAGCTTCCAATTCACTTGTATCTGTCACAGGATTCGCTTTGGCAATATTCTCTTCTGTTGCCTGGAACTGATAAGTCACATCTTCATAACCCAGAGCTGTCACTGTAATTGTCCAGTAGCCAGTACCATCTGTACCTGCAGGCAATGTGCATCTGAGAGAATCCGTCAGGCCAAGCTGAATACCCATTGATTTATGCATCCAGTTATCAGCTGCAAACTTTGTACCATAAGTTGCCAAGGCATTCTTATATGTACTGTCTGAACCATAATATGTCCACTTCACAGCCTGCATATTTGCGGCAAGATCACCATAGTCTCCTTTCATATCTACACGAAGGAACTCACCATATTTTCCTTCTCCTTCCTGAACTGTTAAACCAACATCAGCTACAGAAGGTGCTGTCTTTAATGCCTGATCTTTAATACCGGATTCTGTACCTGCGGCTTTTGCAGAGAAGCTGAAGGAGCCATCGGAATTCTTAGTTGCTGTCTTAAGGCCATTTGTTGTAGCTGTTACTTCTGCTACCAGACCATTATAGCTGCTCAGTTTGCTTTCTGAATAGCCACCTGACAGTGTACCGCCATTTTCAACCACATCATACTTCGCTTTGAAGGCTTCATAATCTTCTTTAGCGACCTTAACCGGAACATATTTGAGGCCTGTTACATCATACTCCTTCATGGTTGTTGTTGTACCATCTGCTTCTGTAATTGTTCCGCGGTTAAATGTAATCTCACTGCCGTCTGTCAGCACTGCTTTTGTTGTTTTGCCTTCAGATTTCCAGTAAGAGATCTTGTATTCCTTACCATTTTCTGCCTCAATCACAGCTGTGCACTGGAAGCTTCCTCTGTGAAGGCCATGATTGACTGTTGCTCTTGTAACTGTATCAAATGCACCCTTATCATACTCATCACGAAGGTCATAGGCCTCTGAAGAAGAAGTATCTCCTGCAGCCTGTACACCTTCAGCTGCCCAGTATTCTGCCCAGCTAAGGCCTGCATAAACATAGGTATAAGCATCTTCATATTTATATGTAAAGGTATAATCGTTCTCATAGCCTGTTGCTTTGACAACAATCTCAAATTCCTGTCCATCCTTTGCATTTGCAAATGGCTTTGCAGTTGCATCAATAGTGCCATCTTCTTTGATAATCTTCACTGCACCTTTTTCAGAAGCAGCATAAGATGTACCATTTACAGTTACGGATTCAATACTCTTGACATAAGCATCAAAATCATCTGCTGTATAACCGTCTGCTGCAGTCAGTGCCTGTTTTTCACTATCATAAGCAGCTGGTATTGCATCTGTTGTCAATGTAAACGTTGCTTTAATATCTGCATATTTATGCTTCTTATCAGATACAGTTAATGTGTATTTGCCACCTCTGGCCTGTGCAGCCGCAAATGTCAGTTTGCCATTTTCTAACTTAACATCACTGAGTCCATCCACACTGTATTCAGCAGCATAATCATCTGGAAGGCCTTCAACAATTGCTGATACGCTGCCCTCTGAAGCCTTACCATTTTCTACTTTGACACTGCCATTAAATTTAACAGGGACTTTGATATCTACAGGGATTTCATAAACACCTGCATTGGTGTAATATGTAATCTTGTTGATTGTCTGTCCCATCATATTCACATAATCCTTGTACTGAAGTGGGCTACCATGTGCTTCTGTTACAAATCCGGTACTCCACGCCAGTTTGGTATTTTTCCAGATATTTTCTACATGACGAAGGCCATAATTATCGCCCTCTTTTGTGCCTATAACAACACCATACACTGTTTTTATATCGGATGGAAGTTCAGAAAGATTAATTTGATAATCTCCATAATTTGAAGATGTTTTGAAGTTCGCTGTTACATTACTCAATGTTTTTACTTCTGTACCTTCAGTTTTACCGAAACTTAAAGAACCATCTGCATTAACAGTTGCTTCTTTATAGTAGGAAGGCGTTTCGCTCAAAATGTAATAAGAGTAACTGTCACTTTCAAATAACGCATCTTTCCCTGTATAAGTCGTTGTTGATGTCTTCCCCTTTATTGATGTAGTAATGTCAACCTTGCTGTCATCAGTAATCTTCTTATATTTTTCCAAAACTGATGCATCAGAAATCTTAACCGGATATGTCACACCTGTAATATCTGAACCATCACTATTTACATGGTAAGAACCTGCTGCCAGACTTGACCTTGTTTTATTCAAAGTAGCAGATGTTACAGCATCAACATCATCCTTATCACCCTCTGCTTCATAGAACTTGTCATAAGGAATGTTCATCAGGACATAAACGTCTGTGGAAACAGTTGCCTTTACCAGCTCATTCGTAGCCTTTGTCAGTTTTGCTTCTGCTGCATCGACCTTATCCTGGCTTTCCTTTGCTGCAAGTGCTGACTTTGCTTCTGTCAGTGCATCCTGCATTGTCTTCCAGCTATCCGCGGTATAATCTGCCTCTTTATCTTTAAGCGCATCTGCCTTTGCGATAGCCGCCTCAAGTTTTTCGGTGTTGACTTTAACTTCTTCAGATTTCTTTACAAGGGCATCAACCGCTGCTGTCAAATTGCCTGCTGCTGTGTCTACTGCATCCTGGCTTTCCTTTGCTGTAAGAGCTGCATCCGCTGCTGTCAAAGCTGTCTGTAACTTAGCCCAGCTTTCTGCTGTATAATCCGCTTCTGTCAAGGCGCCTGCTTTTGCAATAGCTGCTTCAAGGTTGGCTGTGTTGACTTCAACTGTCGCTGATGGTGCATCATTAATTGCAGAAACAAGTGCTGATTTAACTGTCTTTGAAGTACAAGTTGCCCCCGATACAATATCCCATGCATTAACAGTATCTTCTGTAGCTGCTTTGCCAACTAAAGAGCTATATCCAGCAGAATCTCCCCAGCCATCCCTTGCATCATTCATATATGACTGGTTCTTTCTATCCACGTTGCCAACTGGAGTTACCGTAATATCTGAGAACTTTCCATCTTTAACTGTGAGAGATACCTGAACATCGTATGCTTTGAATTCCCCATCCTCATCAGGTTCAATCTTTACTGTCTTCGTATACGTATTATCCGCTGCAATAGTCTCTCCAGTCACCGCAAATGCAGTTGTCGGGCACACGCCGGCTGTCATCGCTGCAATCATCAGACCGGCCAATGTCTTATTAATTAATTCATTCTTTTTCATATCGTCCTCCTTGTAAGTATGAAATTTGAATCATGCATTTAGTGTAAAATCCGGCTCAAATCGAGCCATTTATTAAAAATCAGCGTTAGCACACGCTAATCATTAATCCTTTTTATGGAGCTGTCTGCCAATGGCAGCCCAGCCCCTGTTCTTTAATTAAATAACTCATTTTTCGGCGATTTTGCTTTCGCCAATGCTTAAATTCCCAGCCAGATAAACAGGCCAAGTAAAATCAATGCCCTGATAATGGTCAATACCACTTCATTGCCTTTCAATCCCGGCAATCCGCAATGAATATTCATCCTCGGACAGGTATCAATACATTTCTGGCACTGGAAACAGTCGCCGCTAACATCCAGCGAACCGACCTCCGGCAGACCGATGTCTGACGGGCATTGTTTTGTACAGGCACTGCAGCCTTTGATGCACTGTTCCCGTTCTCTCTTAAGGGTGAAGAACGGCAGCATCGGCAGTAATGAGAATACTGCACCCATCGGACACAGGAATCGACAGAAAAATCTTTCCTGAACAGCCATGCCCACCATAATCAGTACCAGCAGGACAATTCCCAGCAGATAGCCGCCTAACTTAAAGTTAAAGGCATGCAGCATGGAGAAAACATCCCATGGGCTGTAGCCCTGTGTCTGGCTGTACACACCTTTGAAGCAAAGAACTACTATCACAGCCAGTACAACGTATTTCATCATTGAGAGTTTTGAAGTCACTGTTTCCGGCAGTTTCACCGGCTTTTTCTTGATTTTTTTGCAAATCCACACATAGACAAAGTGAACTGCATCCCCAAAACTTCCGAATGCACAGGCAAATCCACAGAAGAAACGCCCGAATACAATAGTATACAGACACAGGACAATCAGTACCGACACAAAAGAGGTCAGACCGATTTTTTCTCCTGCACCCAACTGTGTGAAAATATATTTGACGCCTGCAAAAGCGGCTGTATAAGCTGAGGGCAGAAACATGAAATATAAAAGCTGTATGATTGCCCGAAGCCAGCTGTGCATCTGCTTGCGCTGTTTTTTTGTAAGATGATGTATATCGATTTTGCTCATTTATTTTGCCGCCTCTTCCAATGCCTGCGCAACTGCATTTTTAATCCCGGTGGAGCTGAATGTTGCTCCGCTGATCGTATCTACATCTGCACTCTGTGCATCAATGATTGTTGGGATAATATCCTCCGCCATGGAAAGATAAGCGCCATCCTCCTTTTCTGCTGATACAATACTGATATCTGTAATGGAACCGCCCTCAACGGTGACTTCCACCTGAATGGCTCCGCCAAATCCCTGTGCCTCGCCTTTCCAGATGCCATCTTCATAACTGCCGCCTGCCACATCCTCCTGGGACTGCATGACAGACTGCTTATATAAATTGGCACTTTCCAGGTCTGCTGTCAGTTTCGCAATCTGATCATCCTTATCCCGCAGTGTCAATACAGTATTATAGCCGATTAACAATGTGACGATGAGTACCAGATTCACTGCTCGAACCCCAAATGTCTTCATCTCTACTTACCTTCCTCTGCCAGTTTTTTTGCTTCATCCAGTGCTTTCTGGCAGCCTTCGATCACCGCATTGGACGAACAGGTTGCTCTTGCAACTGTGTCAATGCCTTCCGGCATACCCTTTTCTGTAATCTGTGTCACAACACCCACAGACTTTGAAGTGCCTTGGGCCGCTCTCGTAATATAACGGTCGTTGCTGCTGTCACCGTTGCCACTGATATCAGAAATATCTGTAATCTTATCATTTTCAATTCGCACCGTCATGGTCAAATCGTAAGCATCGAAATCTCCATCTGCATCCGGCTCACAGATGACAGATACTGTATAAGCGCCGTCTGCATAGATTCTGTTTACCGTTTTCTCTGTCTCGCTTTCTCCCGGTTCTGTCTCATCTGTTTCTTCCGGTGTCCGCTTTGCAGCCTCCAATGCCTTTTGACAGCCTTCGATAATCGCATTAGATGAGCAGGTGGCTCTTGTCACCGTATCGATTTCCTCGGGACTACCTTTTTTAGTAATCTGCGTCACCACACCCGGCAATTTGGAAGTACCCTGGATAGCTTTTTTAATATAACTGTCATTACCTTTATCACCGTCACCGATGATATCTGTGACGGATGTAATTTTGTCATCTTTGATATGAACGGTCATGGACAGATTGTAGGCTTCAAAATCCTGATCTTCATCCGGTTCACACACAACAGAGACGGTATAGGCGCCATCAATATAAACGCTCTCCTTGTTGTCTGTCTCTGTTTCACTTTCCGTCTCCGTTTCGGTTTCTGTCTCTGTTTCCGTTTCCGATTCTGCAGGCTTGCCGCTGATACCGTTTTCTGCCGCTTTAAAAGCGTCCTTCAGCGCTTCAATAATACCGTTGGAGCTGTAGGTTGCTCCGGATACAGTATCAATACCTGACAAATCCGTTGTCTGACTTTTCAATACTTCGTTGATAATGCTCTTGGGTCTGTTAAAGAACGCTGCATCATCTCCACACTCTGTCACCAGTATGGCTTTGATGGTCTTATCCTGGATCACAACTGCCAGCTGAATATCTCCGGCATATCCTTCACCTGTGCCATAATAGATACCCTCTTCGTAAGGTACTTTTCCTTCGACAATTGTCGAATTATTGTTGCTGTTGTTATTGTCATTATTGTTATTGTCATCATTGCTGTCATCGGCATCATTTGAAGAACCATTAACTACTGCCTGTTTCAGTGCCGCACGCACCGCATCAATAATACCTCTGGAACTGTAAGTAGCACCTGAAACCGCATCCACATTGGTACTCTGGGAACTGATAATATTCGGAATCAACCCCTGAGCCTGACTCATAAAACTGCTGTCATCATTATGGCTAACGACATTAATATCAGTGATTTTTCCATCCGCAATAACAACCTGTACCTGCACTTCACCATTAAATCCGGTACCGCTGCCATAATAGGTGCCGTCTTTCCATGTCTGATTGGAATCATCCACAGTTTCGATGGATGGTGAACTCTGATTGCTGCTACTTGCCGTTGTAGCCGGTGTGCTTGTATCCTGCTCTCCGGTCAGGGCATTCTTTACAGCACTGATGATACCGTTGGAGCTGTAGGTTGCCCCGGACACCACATCCACATCCAATGTCTGTCCGGCAATAATTTTGTCAATGACACCCTTGGCTCTGTTAAAGAAAGCCTCATCATCCTGGGTACTGAGAATATTAATTGCCACAATACTCTTATCCTTGATTTCTACTGAGACAGAAACTGTACCCGCAAAACCGGTGCCGCTGCCCTTGTAAAAACCATCTGCCAAATCGAAGTTCCCCTTCTTGGCCTGCTCAGTTTCTTCTGTTTCCTGCTTTTTCTCTTTTACATCTGCTTCGGTACTCTGAGTGGTTTCCGGCTGCTCCACCTCATAAACCGGTGCTGCATAGCCTTTCAGCGCCGTACCGACGCATCCCACGACCGCCACTGTTGCCAACATTGGCATATAATTGCCTAATCTTTTCCATAACTTCATTTTCCGTCATCCTCTTCTATTTTTTTATGATTTCAACTTCTCTATCGGATGTAAAACTATCCTTAATGCCTTCCGAAACATAAAGCTTCTCATCATCCGTCAAAAGAATCATATCAAACTCATCACTGTGCGCTTTCCAGTAATCAACGGCTTTGTCCTTACCCATTACAAATAAAGATGTGGAAAGGCCGTCTGCCAATGTACCATCAGTACTGACAATGGTTACAGAAACCAGTCCGTTTTCTGCAGGATATCCTGTTGCCGGGTCAATAATATGATGATAAGTCACACCATCTTTTTCAAAATAGCGCTCATAACCGCCGGATGTAATAATGGCCTTATCCTTTGCCTCAAGAACCCCCAGATACTCATCTTCTGAATCAGGACTCTGTACCGCTACACGCCACAGACTGCCATCCGGCTTAGTGCCAAATACCTGCGCATTGCCGCCTAAGTTGACCAGTCCGCTTGTTACACCTTTTTCCCTGTAAATGTCCATAATCCTGGATGATGTATAGCCCTTTGCAATACCACCGAGATCAATCTGGACACCGTCCTTTTTGAAGCTGACGGTTGAAGTCTCCTTGTCATAGTCAATCAAAGAAGGATCAGCCAGTTCCAGCGTTGCCTTCAATATGTCTGTATCCGGCACCTGATAATTACCGTCAGTAAATCCCCAGGCCTTCATCACCGGATAAATCGCCACATCAAAAGCACCATTTGTACTCTCATAAAGTTCCAGAGAACGCTCCATCAAAAGAGCGCCGTCTTCTGACAGCTGTCCGCCGTTATTTGCATTAATCTGACCAATCTCGCTGTCTTCCTTTCCTGTGGACAACAGCGCATCCAATCGTGTAATCTCATCTACTGCTGCTTCAACAGCCGCATCACCGTTAGGGCCATAAGCCTTCACTGTCATATAAGTATCCATGGCAAAAACATCTCTGACCGCCTCTGTATCATCAGAAGCATTTTCTGAAGTCAGTTCCGAAGATGTGACAACGTTTTCAGAACTCACCTCAGAAGAAGCCGCTGTTTCCATTGAAACATTTCTCCCGGAACAGGCTGTCAAAATAGCAATTACCGAAGATATCATAATAGTTCTTATTATTTTCTTCATCCATAATATCCTTTCATTCAGTTAGGTTCTACTAACGATTAGTATTTTATCGTGTAAAAAAAAAAGCTGTCAATTAAAAAAGCCGCTAAACATGCGGCTTAAATGATAAATTCTCTTAATAGGATTTATCAATAAAATTTTCTCAGTTACTTTAAATTAGTTGATAACAACTTATCATTAACAGTAACGTAAATCATTTTCATTTATTTTCTTTGCCAGCTCTAAACCGTGGCGATATTCGAAATCCCCCACGACATACAAAAAGCCCCGCGGCCAAAGCCGCAGGGCAAACATAATACATCTGGTATGAAATTATGCGTTTGCTTTCTTAATCTGCTCGATCATGATAGGGATGATAGTGAACAGGTCACCAACGATACCATAATCAGCAACATCAAAGATAGGTGCATCTGGGTCTTTGTTGATTGCTACGATGCAGTCAGATCCGGAAATACCAGCTGCATGCTGGATAGCACCTGAGATACCACAAGCAATGTACAGCTTAGGGCCTACAGTCTTACCTGTCTGACCTACCTGATGTGCACGTGGAATCCAGCCTTCATCAACAGCTGCACGGGAAGCACCAACTGTAGCACCCAGTACGTCTGCTAATTCACGGATAACGCCAAAGCCTTCTTCTGAACCTACACCACGACCACCGGATACGATGATTTCAGCTTCCTCAAGGTTAACAGCTGCAGCAACTTCTTCGATTCTCTCGATCAGTTTTGTTCTGATCTGATCAGCTGCTACATGAATGTCTTCACGTGTGATTGTGCCTTCTTTGCCTTCAACAAGTTCAGGTTTCTTGAATACACCTGGACGAACTGTACCAAGCTGTGGTCTGTTATCCGGGCAAAGGATCATAGCCATCAGGTTACCGCCAAATGCAGGACGTGTCCAAACCATGTTGCCAGCTTCTGCATCATAGTCAAGACCTGTACAGTCAGCTGTAAGACCTGTATTCAGATCACAAGCCATCTTAGGACCAAGGTCACGGCCGTTGTTGGTAGCACCGATCAGGATTGCTGATGGTTTATGCTTGTCAACAAGTGTCTTCATAGCGATGCTGTATGCATCTGTTGTATAGTTAAAGTATTCGTCGCCTTCAACGAGAATAGCTTCGTCAGCACCGTATTCGATTGCTTTCTTAGCGATATCTTCAACCTTACCGCCGATAACAACTGCAACAAGCTTAGCGCCCATCTTATCTGCAAGTTCACGGCCTGGATTAAGAAGTTCGTAGCCAACTGGCTTTACTTCATTCTCTTCTGTCTCTACAAATACCCAAAGATTCTTATATTCTTCAAAACTCATGCCCATATCCTCCTTACAGTACTTTGGCGTCTACAAGCAGATCAACAAGCTTAACTGCTGATACTTCAACTTCGCCTTCATTAACCATTACACAGTTCTTATTCTTCACTGGTGTAAAGGTCTTTCTAACCTTTGTAGGGGATCCTTTAAGACCGCAGCGAGTCAGGTCGATATCTGGAATATCTTCTGATGTGATAACAGTGATCTCTTTTCTCATAGCTGCCATCTTGTTCTTGATAGATGGATATCTAGGATCAAATTCAGTCTTAACAACTGTTACGATTGCCGGTTTCTGAACAGAAATCATATCGTAACCTTTGTCACTTTCTCTCTTAACGATGATATCATCACCATCTACAGAAACTTCTGCTGCATATGTAACCTGTGCAAGACCCATATGTGCTGCAATTTCAGGACCAACCTGACCTGTATCACCATCGATAGCCTGTTTACCAGCAAGGATGAGGTCAAATTTGCCTTCTTTCTCTTCGATAGACTGGATAGCTGAAGCTAAGATGTAGCTTGTAGCCAGTGTATCAGAACCGCCGAATTTTCTGTCGCTGCAAAGATATGCTTTGTCGCCGCCAACTGCGAGACACTCTCTTAATGCATCCTTTGCCTGATCTGGACCCATGGATAATAATGTAATCTCTGTACTTGGATCTGCGTCTTTGATTCTTGCTGCAACTTCAAGTGCGCATGCATCAAATGGATTGACAATACTTGGTACACCTGCACGAATCAATGTATTCGTTACTGGATCGATCTTAATCTCTGCAGTATCAGGTACCTGTTTTACACATACTAAGATTCTCAAAATAAATACCTCCTTATTTCAGTAAGCTTCTTAATCACACATATTCATACCAGATTAAATATGTAATGAATCTCTCAGAAACGCCACTACATACATCCTACACGTTTTAAAATGTTTTGTCAAGATTTTGACCAACTTTTCAACGTTCCAAAAAGTAAGTTTTTTTTCCAAAAATTCATTAATTCCGCTATTTTATTGAAATTCGTCGAATTTTTTTTGTAAAAAAAGCACAGTTGACTTTTCATAATAAATTCAAAATCAGTCAAAATTGCACATAGTATACAATAGTTTCTACCTATATTAATTACCATGCGAAATATTTTTATTTCCTGTCGGCAATCAAATGTTCGAACATTTGTGACAACTCAGTTATTTTTTTGTCGGGCCAATTTTTTTTAGGTTCAAAAGCTGCAGTACCCCAAATAAGTGCAGTACGGACTTCAAATATCTGAAAAGGGATTCTACCGTTCAGAATCCCTTTTTGAATTTTACTGACCATACTGCGTTTATTTTATATCCCGGTACAATGCAGTTTTTATAGCCTTTATAGACAGTATACCAATATTCCCATTATAGCCTGCTTTAGTCCGGTATGTTGATGTTCTTAAAGTCCTCCGGCTGAAGCATGAACATGGCTGCTTCTTCGTATTTATTGTCAAGAACAGTCATGAAAAGATTCTTCATGTTGCGCTTTTCGAGGCTGGCAATCGCTTCCTCGATGATGGCCATGATATCTTCATAATCAACCGAATAGCCATCCTGCATACGTTCACGCAGCAATGTCTTCAGCGAAGCTGCTCCCGGCCCTGAGATCTCATAGCCTTTCTTCTTGGCGTATCCCTCTGCCAGCTGAACAAGTTCATTCTCATTGTACTTGCCAATATGAATGATATTCAGGAACTTGCTGTGAAGAACCGGATATTTTCTGAATAATTCCTTGATCTTATCCTCTTCGCCCTCCAGAACAATGGCTACGTCCTGATTGTCCTGCTGAACAAAATCAACAATAATGCCCGCAGCCTTATCATCCAGCATATCTGCTCCATCAATGATCAGGCAGCCGCCTTTCAGTTTCTCAAAGATCATAGAAAAGTCCCGGCCATTCAGATCCTGTGCCGTTGCTCGGACAAGCTTGTTCTTATCACAGATGCCATATGTATTCAAGGCCTTTGCAATACCAATGGCAATCTGGGACTTGACACTCATATCATAGCCGGTTACAACAAAGTTAATATCATACGGTGCCAGCAAGTCCATATTGTCAAGTGCCGGATCTTCAAACTTGGTGAATGTCTTCGCCAACTGACTCTTAATACTCTCTACACCTGTCACCGTGCCGAAAATATCCAGAACTGTATCAGAGGCATGAATATCATCCGAGATCTCATCCTCCTCGTCATCTTCATCCTCTTCTTCGTCCGCCGAATCATTCTGACTGCTGCTGTCATCCTCCGAGATCACTTCATCTTCGTCATCATCTTCATCTTCGTCATCATCATCTATCAGCTCATCTTCATGGACTTCACCGGCGATGCCAAACAGATCATCCAATGTATCCTCTTTTGTCTCCGAAATGACTTCATCCTTCTCATCATCACCGTCTATGATAATTTCATCTTCCGCAGCTGCAGCTTCTGGTGCTTCATTCTCTGAATCATCATCATCATCGATAATAACCGTATCCTCTGACTCACCATCATCATCCACAATGATCTCCTCTTCACTGTCCTGGCTGCGTGTGTAATCCGCAACAAGATCTTCACCCATCAGTTTGCCGAAGAACTCTGCATCCTCCTCACTGAGTCCCTCTGTAGAAATCGCTGCATCTTCGGCTTCTTCTGATTCCGGCACTTCTTTCTCCGGTGCATCCTCTACCACCGTATTCTCTGACATTTCCTCAACAGGCATTTCCTCATGAAGGAAAATATCTTCATCCTTCTCGCCTGCCTGACTCTCCTGGCTCTGGGCGGCAGTGATCGCTGCAGCAGCCAGTTCGATCTCGTCAGGCTTTTCCCCTTTTTCTTTGGCCAATTTCAGAGTAGACCAGTCAAAATGCTTCTCTTTCTCTTTCCTGCCAAACATCAATGAGCTGAACAGATGGGCAATATGAGACTTCTCATTTTCTTCATCCGGCTGTTCTGCCTCACTGTCTTCATAAGCAGACTCCGCATGCCCGTCATCATCTGCCGTATTTCCATCTGCATTCACCGTTTCACTGTCTGTATTTCTCACATCAACGGCCATTGCCGCATCCTGCGTCTCTTCACCTTCAGCGCTTCCCGCCGACTCTTCATTTTCTTCTAATACCGGCTCTTCCACAATCACTTCATCCCGAAGTATGTCCTCTGTCACAGCTGTTTCGACAATCGGTTCATCTGCCGCTTCAGGCGCTGCCCCATCCATTGCCCGCTGAATGAGATCAAGATCAATGCTTCCCTCATAATCCGCACCGGCAAAACCCTCAATGCCCATCTCTGCACCTATAGATTCTGTCATCTGCTTCTCATGGGCCGCACGCTGTTCTTCCTCAACGCGATGCTGTTCAACCGTTGAAATCTCCGGCAGCGGCTCACCTGTCAATTTACATTTCAGCGCAATGGCCTTGTCCACATATTCTCCATGGCCAAACCACAGCACGATCTCATCACATTCATGAATGCATTTCTTCGTCTCACCGCTGGCCTCATATAAAGTCGCCAGCTCATAAGCCCACTCCTCTATGTATTCATAATCCTTTAACTTCTCAAGGGTATCGATCAAAACAGAAAGACGTTCCCCTTTGCCCTTATCCAATCTGTATCTCAGAATGTAGCGATGCAGATCTCTGGATGCCACACCAATGAACTCTTTATAATAATATTCTGCCTCAGAATACTCACCTTTATCAATATACAACGTTGTCAACAGATCAAGGATTCGTCTTGTATTCGGATTCTTCTCATAAACACGCAGAAGAATCTGTTCTGCTTCATCATAACGCTTCAGGCCCATATAAACTTCACCGACCAGGCAAAGGATAGAGATATTGCGGATCTTGCTGACTTCAATCTCATCCAGAACCTTCATGGCTTCTTCATAACGCTCCTGCATCACAAGGGTCTTGATCTGCTTGGTCAGCGCGCCTTCATTTATCTTATTATTCTCCAATTTATTCATCTCCTCACTGCAAAGCCGTCGGCTCCGCTAAGGGCATTTTAACACACAAGTAAACACTTGACAACTAACGCCCTAAACAAAGTCAAAAACTTCCTGCTCATAATTAATCTTCACATATTCCATTTCGTCAATCTTCACATTGGAGTGATAATCTACGACGATCGTCTGCTGACGATGGTTCATCAGCTTCTGTCCCAAAACATAATTGACATCAAATTTACCTGTAATTGCCGGCGTTGCACCTCTTGCCGGAACAATCAACTGTACATCATTGGTTTTTAATAAGGCAAAAATAGGCTCCCAGATATAAATATCCTTGGCTGCGCCAAATGGATTATCAATAAACAGGACTTTCCTGAGATGCTCACCTGCAGCCGCGCCTGCATGAATAGCTGAAATATAATGGATCACTGCAATCAGGAACTGAATATAAATTCCCTGGGACTGCCCCGTACTGCCCACCGCCTCTTCATACTTCAGATAACGACTTTGGCTGGCAATTCTCTCTCTCTTGTAGAGTGTCAGCCGAATGGCATTCATATCTGTTACAATCACCGAAAACAGCCGCTTCCAGGCCAACTGTTGCCGGATATAGCGCATTTTCTCTTCCTGCGTTCCAAGGGTATCCGATTGATTAACAATATCATCAATATAAGCAGACATTTTCTCTTTGTAAAAATTCTCTTTAACATAAGGAATGGTAAGGCCGACCATCTGAATCTGCTCGTTATCCATGACAATCGCAGACATCTTCGGCAGTTTATCCAGTTCCATCCGGATGTTCTGACAAATCTGAAGACACTGACTTTCAAAACTGTCCTTGATGCTGACAAGGTCTTCCATGTTTTTTCCGACACGCTCTTTCTCTATACGGATCAGGGCAATGGTTTCCTCAATTTCCTGCATCACTCTGCCTGCCGCTTCTGCATTCTCCGGAAGGCTGAGATGTTCACGAAGTTCTGCCGCCAGACCTTCTGCACCTAACTGATGCAGTTCTGACACTGCTTTGGCTTTGTCCTTTTCAAACGCATCTCTTTTTGCAAAATACTGGGACTGCATCTGCTCATAACGCCTCAGAAGTTCCTCATATCTGCGCTTCAATCCGATCTGCTCATCCAATGTTTCTGTTGTCAGATTTTCCTGTACATGGCAAAGCTTCATCAAGCGTTCCACATCATGCCTGATTCCCTCCAGCGCATACAATTCCTTTGTCAGACGCTCAATACGTCCAGTAAGCGAACGATACTCCGCCGAAGTATTTTCATAGAGCTGACGCATATTCTCCACGTAGGATTCATAACTCTGATCATTTAACGCCACCTCTTTATAGGCACCGTATTTTTCCTCAATCACATTGACTGCCTGAGCAACACTGCCGTACAGACGATTCTTGTCCGCTTCAATAGCCGTCAGCTGCTGCCGCATATTATCGGCCTGCTGTGCCATATTCTCAAGGTCCTGCCTGATCTGCCTGATATTCTCAGCCGCTGTCTGATAAATCTGGCCATCCGCCCGCAGATCTTCCATACGCGCCATCTGGAGATTTCTATCGGCAATACTCTTTGTCAGACGCTCCATAGAACGCGCATAGCTTTCCATCAGCTGCTTTTTGTCATCCAGATCCATATGTTCTTTCTCATAAGCGTCACGAATGCCATAAAAGGCCGCCCGCAGCGCATCATCCGTCAAATCTTCCGGCACCTGTCCTTTCGACGGCTGTTCACCCAAAAACTGCTGTCCGTCTGTTTCAACAGCATAAAGCTTCCAGTTGTCTTCCCAGTCTTTTATCAGCAGATCTTTCTCACTGACTGTATGTTCACACACTTCCGACTGTTCCTGCATTTTGGTGCGCAGCAAAGTTGCGGTCTGTTCTTCCTCCTGCTTTTTTGCCGCCAATTTTCCATATTTCTGTCTGACTTCTTCGATCAGATGCTTTGTCTCAATCAATGCTGTATTGACATCCCGCAGTGACTCAAGTACCGCATACTGCTCTTTTGCCGTCTCCGCCTGCTTCCCGGCTTCCTCAATACTTACAGCATCCCCGGACAGCTGCCCATCCAACTGCTGTATCCGGTCTTTGATCAACTTCTGTTTCTCCAGAAGCGCCAGCTCTTTCTTCTGGTTTTCCCGAAGCGCTTGTCTGTTTTCTTCCTTTTTGCTATCATAGACAAGGAGAAAACTGCTCACTGACTCCATATCTTTTTCATAGGTCTGCTGCTGATCCTCCATTCGGGCAATCACCCGCTGAAGTTCTGTCAGCTGCTCCCGGCTCTGTGCGCATACTTTATGACGCATATTTTCATCCAGATAGAAACTGCTGCCTTTTCCGGCAAAAAGCAGTCGGCTCTTCTCCACCGGCTCCTCTTCAGAAAGTACCGTTTCAAGACTGATCACAGGAATCGCATGCTCCCCGAAATCTTTTTCCTTTAAAAGTTCATCCGCCGATACTTTTGCAAAACCATCTTTTAAAATCACTGTGTACGGCAAAAACGGCATCCGTGCAAGCAATGCACGTCGCTCTGCATCATCTGTTTCCTGAAGATAATGAGCCCCATAAACACAGGTAATGCCATGGCATGTTCGGATATAATCCATAAAATCCTGAACATCCGCAGGTATACGCATCAGCCCGCCATCTTCCAACTGATGAATTTTTTCTTTCAGCGCAGCTTCCTGTCTCTGACGTTCTTCAATATCACACACAAGCTTACGATAGCGTGCAAACAAATGCTCCTTGAGCAAACCGGCTTCTGTCACCTGATAGACCTGAAGCAGTTTGTCGATCTGCTCATATTCCCGCTGCCAGGCTGCCATAAATTCATTGCCCTCACGGATCAATAGTCTGATATGTCCCAGCATCTGTGTATTCCGGGTTTCCTGAAGCTGCTGCTCATTTCTTTCTGTCTCTGCAGCCTTCGCATTCTCCATGAGCTGCATCAGCTCAGTTTCCTTTGCTTCCAGTTTCTTTTTCTGGCTGAGCAGTTCCTTATCGACTTCCTCAATCACCAGAAGTCCTGATGCTTCCCTCAGCCTTGCAAAATCCTTCAGATACATTTGCTCTTTTTCACGGTTTTCCTGAGACTGATGCTCCAGAACCGCCAGCATTCTGTCATCTTCACGCTCTGATGATGCCAGTTCATCCAGCTTTTGCTGAAGATGTTCCATTTCTTTCCGGCCTTGTACAATACGGTCATCCAAAACGGTCATCCGCTTCTGGCAACGTTTCTGCCATGCCTTTGCATAAGCCCGAAGCTGTGCCAGCTGCTCCTTCTGCCCATCCGTACTATGATGGATCGTATTCTCCACGGCCTGATATTTCTGCTGTTCTTCCAGATATTCCAGGTAATCATTCATACTCTCTCTGAGGTTCAGATCATCCCTGCTGACAGCCTGTTCCAGCTGTAATTTCTCAAGCTTTTCGCTGCAGTCGGCCGCTTCCTTTTCAAGATAGGCCAGCTGTTCCTTGCTGGACTGGATTTTGACCGTCTCCAGCTTTCTGGCATAGTCTTCCATATGCCCCTTTGTCAGCTCCTGTTCTCTTCTGGCCGCTGCCAGATCCGCAGTCCTGTTTTTCTGTCTGGCAAGTACAGTCTGCCATGCTCTGGCAATGTCCATCCGCAGTGTCATTTCCTCACCATACATAACATCCAGCGTCCGGATCCGCTCACCCAGGCTGTGCATAACTTCCTGCTGTCTATCATACTGGCCGATTTCCGCTTTCTTGCGGGTCAGCTCCGCTAACTGATCTTTGATCTGATACAACGTATCCGCCATCAACGACATATTATCACCATTTTCAGCCCGTTCCGATGTCCGCGCCATAAATGCTTTCTGGATAATCTCCTCGATCAGAAGATCCTCCACCACCTTGCGGGTTGTCCGATAATGACTTTCAAAATAGGTCCGCACATGACCTTCCGTCTTATTGATTCCACGGATAATTTCCCACTCGCTCTCATACAGTCCATACCGGCTGATAAAACGCTGGTATTCACCTTTGCGCTCAAATAAATGAACCTGCAGTTGGTAATCCTTTCTTGAAAGATTTCTGAGGTAATTTTTAAGCCCCGGCCATGTAATTCTTTCCTTACCGTCGCTGAGCGGAAGATTCACGATATCATTGTCATTGTAATGTCTGTAAAAAATGACATAGTTAAAATATTCAATCGCCGCTGCGTCCCCTGCTGCATTTTGATTTTCATCATCTTTTGCCTTTCTGGCGCAGAATCCCGTCAACATATATCTGTAATCATCTTTGACAAGATAATCGTCCAGCTTCCATTCGATCAATGAATGGATAACCGTACTGCCGCCTTCACCGCGAAATAATTTTTCCACCGGCTGCTTGTCATCCAGCGTACAGTTCGGAATCAGATTCTGAAGCAAAAGCAGTAAAAGAACACTTTTGCCGCCGCCGTTGGCCAGGTCATACAGCACATTTTTACAATCAAAGCGCATAATAAAATCATCATAAAACTGTGTACCGAAATTATATCGTACATTATTGACACGCACTCTGTTAATATGCGGCATTTTCCTCATCCTCCTCCGTCTTGCTGTTTCGGTCCTGCACAGGTTCCTTCACATCACCCTGCCGTTTTCTCTCAACGTTCTCTGTATTGCCCCGCCTGCTCTGTTCAATGACTTCATACAGCCGTCCTTTGCAGCTGTCAAAATAGTTCTCGACCAGCGCCCGCATTCTGTCCGTTATATAATATTTGCCCGCCGATTCCACAAAAAGCGCCTGCGTGATCAGAAAATTGAAGACCAGCTTGACAAAACCTGTTTTGGACCCTCTGGCAGCCTTTAATGTGGAAATATCATCATTTTCAGCCATCAGAGGCAGCTCATCCCACAATAATGCCAATGTTCTGAAACTGTTTTCCTCAATATCATTCTGAACAATCGTCTCCAGTCTCGCCATCACACCGGAAAGCAGAGCTGTTGTACTTTCAATGACCATATCTGTCTTCACATAGGTCAGCGCTGCCTCCCCGGAGGTGGTCTCATAAAACAGCGTCATCACGTCATAAATAATGAGGTACGCCAGAAATAATTCTCTGTTCAGACGCAGCCCGATGGCTTTTTTCAGCTCGTCATTAGTGTAACCGAAAACCCTGTTCTCATCTCCGGCAGTCACATATAGTGTATTGTGATATTCATAAAGACGAAGATTGGATTTCTTTAAAACCGCATCCAGAATGTCATAAACCTCCGCCTGGCTGCTATAGGCCTCATAGAGATCTCTGTGGTTTTCCCTGCCCACTGTCTCCCCTGTGATCAGACATGCAAATATCTCCATTGCTTTGTCCAGATTTCTGTGATCCATTATTCTTCCGTCCTTTCAAATCGAATATTACTCATTTCAAACCGCTCCAGAATGGAGATTGTTTCATCCGGCAGATAAATCAGCCTGAATTTCAGTCCTTCATATCCCGGATTCGCCTTCAGGAAATCCGCCATGGTATCCTCAAGAAATGTATCCGGATGATCCTTGATCATATCCAGATCATAATGTTCTTTCTGGCTCAGGTGTACAAGAAACGCATAGTAATCTCTGTTTTCCAGTACCTGGTCCGGGAATTTCATGGCATAAAGGTCATTAAGCTGTGCCAGCGTTACTTCTTTTTTCTGTTTGATTTTGTCCAGAAGTACCCTGAGAAGATAACCGAAATTGTCCTTCATTCTCTCCTGTGCCAGTTCATCCTCATAAACATACATTTGCTCCCAGCCCTTTTCCACCGGTTCACCTGCCGCCGATTCCTCCGGCTTATAGAGCAGCAGGTCGTCCACCCGGGACATCGGAAATGTCTTCTTTATCTTCGGTGCAAAAAGCGGCAGCACCAGATGTGTCAGAAGTTCCGGATCATCCGCCTCGATCATCCGCTGTCCCACATCCATAAAATCCACAGAAGGACGAAAACGTGTCCTTTTCGCCTTTGCAAGCGCCTTATCTCCGGCCTTCTGCATCTGCATATAGGCATGCATCAGCTCTTCGTGACGCTTCATGGCATTTTTCAGCGCCGTATCCAGTCGATAGACTTCCTCTGCTGCCTCACCGGTGATCCTGTCCGTCTCCATTTTCTGCACAGCCCTGGCAGACAGTGCCATATTTGAGGCAAAAAGACGCTGTTCCTCACTAAACCACTTCATCAGACGATCATGATAATTCTCCAGTGCAGCAAGCCCCTCCGTCACATGACGGTTCAAAAGTGTCTGGATTTCATGTCGTTCCTCCATCAGGCGTCCCACTTCCATGTTGATGCGCCCGATGACCTCCAGCCCACCTCTAAAATTCTGCGCTTTTATCATTTTCTCAAGAAGCAGCTGGGCAACGCTGATATGGCTTTCCTCCCGAACTTCCTTTGTATCAAGATAAAAAGCCACCGCATCAGATGAAATTCTGTAAAGTACCTGCTGATCTTTCAGTTCACTCTCAATCAGACGCACTCGCAGTGTTTTCTGCTGATGGGCGGCCGGGTCATAGTAATCCAGTTCAAATGGTCGTCCCTCGTTGCATAATTTATCAAAAATGTATTGATACAGTTCATCATCGGCCTCTTCTTCGGTAAAATCAAAATCTCTCACCAAAAGTCCGGCCATGAATTGCCTGTAATCCTCATAGCATACCGGCTGATCCTGAAAATGATTCGCCTCAATAAAAAAACGCAGGACGGCAAGGACAATATATGACATATCCAGGCGTCCGTAACTTCCGTCCCTGTACTGGGACAATCCGGTATCCATTAATCTGAAAAAAGGATAATAACGCTTCAGATGCATCATACGCGCCTCATGGGCCTGCACCATATCATTCATTAAAATATAATTGTCCACTTTCTCCTCCTGCCGACTACTGCAGCATCCAGGAAAACTGTTCGCCGCAGCGTCTCAGCTCTCCCAGAACCGTCTCCAGCCCCTTTTTGCTCTCAGTCCAGTTATCACGGCCGATGCCCTGTGTAACCGCTGGGCACATCAGGAATTCAATCTCCCTGTCCTGAAATACATACTCAAAATACATTCTGCATCTTCTGGCATGAAAAGCCTGACAGCAGATCAGAGCCCGCTTCACTGAAATCTGCTTTTCTTCCAGCAACTTCCTGATATATTCAGCATTTTCAAGGGTAAATGTTGCTTCTCTTTCCTGAAGAACAGCTCCTCGCGGCACGCCTGTCTGCATCAGCACATCTGTCAGAAAATCCGCCTCTGTATCATAAGGCCCCACATAACAATCTCTGTCACAGGATGCCCCCTCAAAAGCCGACCGGCCTTTGCTGTATCTGCCGGACACCACAATATAAGGTGCCATCCCCGCCTGATACAGCGCCGCAGCCCTCCTTGCAGGCTGCGGCCATGTATTGCCGGGTACGATGATGATATCTGCCTGTTTCGGCAGATCTTCAAGAAAAATAAACTCTGTAATATCTCTCAAAAACTTCATATCCTGAATGCTCTTTGCCGATTTTCGGCGCGTCTTTCTGTCAGTGCTTCTATCATCTGTCCGTTTCTTTACTTTCTCTTAAAAGTAGAAGAATAAGCCTGTACGGCAACTGCTTTTTCAGAGTCCGAACCGTATTCGGATGACGGAACAACTTCCTCAGATGTCACCGTCCACTGTCCGCCCTTATTCTGAGGCAACAGGATGACCGTCTTTTCCTCGTCATAATTGCTGTACCATGCCACATCCGAAAGCGGTGCCTTCACTTCATAAATCTTCGCTGTTTCTGGGAACCAGCATGTGGCATAGTTTTTCGCCACTTCCCTGTCCAGGCTGAAAGCAAATCCTTTCTCGATAACTCTGCTGGCGTCATCTTCTCTGCCAAATGGGCGCTCAAAGCTGCCGCGGTAAACAGTCAGATTACCGTCACTATCAATATATTCAGCCAGTTCCTGTTTCATGTCTTCGATTCTCTGATTCTTGACATCCTCCGGTTCCTGTTTGAATGCCTTGGTAAATGTATTGACGAAACCGCCGTCCACACTGCTGTCAAGATATACCTGCACCACCAACGTCAGTGCCACGTTGGCCGGAATCATGCCCTCTCTGAAATAGTATTTGAACCACTTGAAAGTTTCATCGGAATCTCTGCCGTAAGTTCTTGCCAGATAGGCAAAACTCTCTGCCCATTCTGATAAATCAGCATTCTGCTCTTTTGAAAGCCTCTGGATATCGTCCAGTACTTTCTTTGTTCTTGTCTTTATAAAATCTGCCACCAGTTTTTCATCCGGTGTCAACACTTCACTCATTGGCATTTTTGTATTATCCATTGTTCTTCCTCCTGTTTTTAAACCCTTTCACGCATCGGTTCACGATCCAGTCAATAACCCCATCTATGATACTTTCAAAAAAACTGACAATGATGTCCATTTATCCATCTCCCTGTTAGTCACCTTACTTCAAAAATAGGTGCTGACTGAGTATTTTCAGCATCTGAGCCGCTTTGGCATTGCCGTTATCCGCAGACTGCTTAAATAACTCAATGGCTCTGCTCTTATCTGTCTTCACGCCCTCGCCGTACCAGTAACAATAACCCAGATTGTACTGTGCACTGGCATGACCGCCCGCTGCGGCTTCTCCATAGAGTCGAATGGCCTCTTTGACATCCTTATGTACGCCTCTGCCCTTCTGATAGCAGAATGCCAGGTTGTTCTTGGCTTCAATATTCCCCTGGGCAGAAGCCATCTCATACCAGCTGACAGCCTCTTTGATATTACGGACAACCCCCTGTCCGTATTCATAACAGTAACCGATCTCACTCTGCGCCTTGGCATGACCGCCGAATGCGGCCATCTGACACCACTTGGCCGCCTCTGTGATATTTCTTCTGACACCAATGCCCCTGTCATAGCAGACACTCAATTGATACTGGGCTTCCGTATGACCCTGACTGGCCGCCTGTCTCAGATACTTAAATGCTTTAACGCCGTCTTCTCTTGTGGTGCCATTCTCAAGGACCCGCATACCCTCAGCAAATAAAGCATCTCTTGTGGCCAATTCTTCGACTGCTTTAGCCGGTTCACTCTGCTGAGACTGATCTGGCTGTTCTTCGGCAATCTTTTCGTTTACTATTTCCGGTTGTTTTTCAACAGCTGTCGCTGCTGTTTCAACGTCAGCTATTTTTGTTTCTTCTGTATCTTCGATAATTTCCGGTTCTTTTGCTGCATGCTTTGATTCTGCTGCCGAATCCGCATTGAATTTAATAACTTTCGGTTCTGAAGAAGCCATTGCTTTTTTCAGTTCATCTACAGATTTCGCCTCTACAACTTCCGGCTTGGATTCAACAGTTTTTGTTTCAGCATCTGCTGCTTTCTGGTTCAGCATCTGGTACTTGTACTTAAACAAGGCATGCAGCACATCCAGCTGAACATCCACCTCTGAGGCCATCTGTGCCCCATCCAGATGGAAAAGCATCGTATCCAGTTCATGCTTCAGCGTGTAATTCATAATTTTCCGATAACTCTTGGATGTGTGAGCCGCCGGTGTCCAGAAATGAAGGACACACAAACTGCCTGCCACCCTTTCCTCGCTTCCGTTGCCGTGATAAACTTTCACACCTGTTTTCTCAATATCTTCAATAATTTTCTGCACATACTCATAATCTTCATATGCGTAATTTATATATATATATCTTTCCATTTCGTACTCCTTTGTGAAATGTCGAAATTTCCCGATGATAATCATACCATAAACGGCCGTGAAAATCCACAGCAATCCAAAAACTGGAGATGTGAAATTACAGTTTTCAATTGACATCCACACAGGTTATCGTTATGATGTTCATACAGGAGGTGCTTATTTATGTTCCGTTTATGGGGAAAGACATTTCTTCACAATCGTATGACCAATGATCTGGTTGTCTGCAACGATTCCGAAGGATCCCGAACATCCAAAATATTTCAGGCTGTTACAGAAATCTGCCAGACCTTTGACCTTTCAGAACCCATCTGGCTTGATATAAATATCCGTGACTTCAAACGTCACAGCAAGACCAGATTCACACAGGATAATTTCATTGACAGTATTGACTTTGATTACCTGGAGATACAGGTCATTGAAGAAGATTAAAAATGCCGCACATAAGCAAAATGGGTTTCAAAAGAAGCATCTGTGTTAAACTGCCTCTTCCGAAACCCATTCTCATTTTTCGCTGTATTTGCTTATCTTTCGTATAATTATAACTCTTAAGAAATATTACTTTCTGGCACGCAGTGCCTTTTTATGTAATAGGGAATTCCAACAGAATTTCTTATTACATAAAATAATGGGATTTGAAAAGAGCCTATATTATCACTCTTTCCAAATCCCATTATTTAAGTTTATGACGAATTATTCCGCAGCATCAATCATCATGCCGGCTTTCATCATGCCGTTATCAAACGTCACAACAAAACGTCCTGCATTCGCTTCAACAATCTTTCTTGCATTGTCAAAACTGTTGTCACCGGCAGCGGCCTTGATTGCTTCTTCCGTCTTATCCGGAGCAACAGTAATCTTCACAATGTAAACCACTTTGCCGTCCTGACGATAGACTTCCACGTATGCACGCTCATTATCTGCTGAGAAACGCTCAATCTGTGTAAAGATATCTGTAATAATCATCTTCAGACTGTTTCTGTCGATATCAATAATCACCGGTTTCTCCGGTGCACGCACTGTGACGCCGACACCTCTGGCCTTGAGTGCTGCTCTGAATTCCTTACGGACATCCTTGTTGAGCTGTACAAAATTCACTCTGCCGTCATCTGCTGCTTCCATAATTGGCTGTTCTTTCACCGGTTTCACAGGTGCCATATTCACAACTGTTTCTTCAGCAGGCCTTACCGTCTGTGCTGTCTGAACCGGCTGTGCCTGTGGACGCGACTGAATCTCAGGTGTCAGTCCTGATTCTCTGATAGCTTTCTCTACATCCTCAACAGAAAGGACTTCTGTCTTTCCGTCTGTTACATCCACAACATTAGATGCCACATAGCCAGTCATTCCTTCAGTCATGCCATCCTGCACATTCAGTACCGTCCGCTCACTGAGAATATCTGCAGATGTATTCTGTCTCTTCTGTGCCTGGCTGCGCTCTGCTTCCGCAATCGCCTTGCCAAGATCCATTGCTTCCCAATCCATCGGTTCATCATTCGCCGGTGTATTCTGCACACGCTCAGTCTCCTGAACCTGTGTATTCTTTCTTCCGGGTGCTGCTGCAATTCTGACATCATCATCTTCTTCAACCGGTTCCTGTTCTGTCTCTTCCTCGACTTCGTCATCTTCATCATCACTGCCGCCATTATGTACAAGCAAGGCAAGCAATTCTATGATAAAGATAACAGGTGCTGCAATAAACATAACCGGAATACCCTTAACTGTATACTGACGCATGAAGATAACACCATAAATCAATCCACCGTTAATAGCAACCAGGATTACTACACCAACAATCACATTCAATGGAGACGGCAGCTTGCCAATACCGCGGCTGATACCACCCACTATCGTTCCGATAATAGAACATCTGAGAAGACGACCGGCTTTGATACGTCTGACAATACTGAAATAGGAACGGATCACCCATCCATAAGTCACAATTGCCAGTGCTGCTGCACCATAATGATACAGATCCCCATCCATCTTCATCAGCTTGCGAACACCAATACCAAGGGCAATTGCCACTGCAATCATCACCACCAGGGCAATCTCTGTAAAGACTCTGTCCCACCATGTCAGACAAACACCGTCATAGCCACGCTTCATACCTGTTGACATAATACAGAAAATGAGACAAATGACAAAAATGACGGCTGCTATGATGCCTACAAATCTTGCAACACCAAAATATTCACCCATTTTCTCGAATGACATCTCTGCCTTGTAAAATGAATCCGCCTGTGCCAGGGTATTATCGACAGCCGAATAAATAATATACTTATTGCTGGTCTCCGAAAGGACCTTCGTCCATGCATCCTTGTTCAGAAGCTTTCCTGCAATCGGGCTCTGAATGCTGGTCTGGCCATCCGCATTGGAAATAGCCACATAGTGATTGCTTCCTTCAATACGATCCTTAGCATTGTCACCGCTGGCAGCAATACGATACTTATCACTGTCCAGAATCATAAATGAGAAGTTCGTATCCTTGCCCATATAATTCTCAACAAGCGTTGTCAGCAGTTCTTCATTGCCTGCCTGGGTCACGGAAGGATCTGCCTCCATTGCCTGTACCAGTTGCAAAAGCTGATCCATACTCTTGTTATATTCATCTGCAAAACTTGCACTGTCAAAGAAATCTGTGCTGTAGCTGCCGCCGGCATAACGATCATTCACATATTCATAAGCGATATAGGCTGACACAAGTGCCACCAGACACGATACCATCAGCAGAAAACGCATGATCACCTTCAGCGGAAGGCTCTTTACAGCTGACCATTCTTCATCCACAGCAACTTCTGCTGTATCATCATCTCCGGTATGATCATCATCTGAAACAGTATTCAAATCTTCTACATCATCCCAGAAATCATTCTTTTTCTTTCTAGCCATTCTGTCCTTCTCCTTATCTAAAACTTGGTATTCCATAATGATTTATTTTACACCATTCAGGGCTCTGAATCAATAGCTTTTCTAATTAAGCTCTTTATGGCAGAGAATTCTCAGCATATTCTCTACTAATGATTTTTCTTCCAAAAGCAGCCCCTGACCTTTGAAGCCATTCATATTTACAAGGAAATACGGATTCTTTGCTGTTGCCTTAAACTGGATCCTTCTGCCGTACTCCGCCAGAAAATCCGGAATAGCCGCAACGTCCACGTCTGCACGCTCATGCATATAGATCCGGGTTTCTTTTTCCTTATGCACCAGCTGAACAACACCGGCTGCATGGGCCTCTGCACGGATCAGCGCCACAAGAAGCAGATTGGCCGCCGGTTTCGGCAATTCCCCGAAACGATCGATCAGCTCATCCAACATCTCGCCATATTCATCCGCATTCTGTATCGACGCAATTCGCTTATACATATCCAGCTTCTGAAATTCATTTTTAATGTAGGTAGATGGGATAAAGGCATCAATATCAATATCAACAGACGTCTCGAAGTCTTCCTGAATCTTTTCGCCCTTCGCTTCCATCACAGCCTGGTTAAGCATCTTGCAGTACAGATCATATCCTACGGCCTCCATATGTCCGCTCTGCCGTTCACCAAGCAGATTACCTGCACCTCTGATCTCCAAATCTCTCATTGCAATCCGGTATCCCGAGCCCAATTCCGTAAATTCTCTGATCGCCGATAAACGCTTCTCTGCCACTTCCTTCAGCATTTTGTCACGTTTGTACATGAGGAAAGCATAGGATGTCCTGTTGGATCGTCCGACACGCCCTCTCAGCTGATAAAGCTGTGAAAGTCCCAGTTTATCCGCATCGTGAATGATCATTGTATTAACATTGGAAATATCAAGCCCTGTCTCAATAATCGTGGTTGAAACAAGCACATCGATCTCCCCATTAATAAACTGATACATGATTTTCTCCAGCTCACGCTCACTCATTTGTCCATGGGCATAGGCCACTGAAGCATCCGGCACAAGTTCTGACAATCCCGCAGCAATTTCATCAATACCATTGACCCTGTTATACACATAGTACACCTGACCGTCTCTGGCCAGTTCCCTCATGATAGCCTCCCGGATCAATTCATCATTATATTCCATCACATAAGTCTGAATCGGCTGACGATCCACTGGTGCTTCCTCCAGCAGACTCATATCCCGAATACCGATCAGACTCATATGCATCGTTCGCGGAATCGGAGTGGCCGTCAATGTCAGTACATCCACATTCTCTTTGATTTTCTTGATCTTCTCCTTGTGGGTAACACCAAATCGCTGCTCCTCATCTACCACCAGCAGACCAAGATTCTTAAACTCTACATCTTTCGACAGAAGACGATGTGTGCCAATAACAATATCCACCCGTCCGGCTTTGAGATCTTCCAGTGTTTTCTTCTGTTCAGCCTTTGTTCTGAATCTCGAAAGAAGTCCAATATTCACCGGATATTCCTTCATACGCTGGCAAAAAGTATTGTAGTGCTGCTGAGCCAGAATCGTTGTCGGCACCAGCACTGCGCATTGCCGTCCCTCCTGCACCATTTTGAAAGCCGCACGAATGGCAATTTCTGTCTTGCCAAAGCCCACATCACCGCAGACAAGTCGATCCATGATCTTTGTGCTTTCCATATCACGTTTTGTTGCTTCTATGGCATCCAGCTGATCCTGCGTCTCCTCATATGGAAACATCTCTTCAAACTCCCGCTGCCACACAGTATCCGGGCCACAGACATATCCTTCTGACTCCTGACGGGCAGCATACAGCTTTACCAGATCCATAGCCAGCTCTCTGACCGCCCCTTTTACCTTCGTCTTGGTACGGGTCCACTCCGGTCCACTCATTTTGTTGATCTTCACTTGTTTGGTATCTTTATCCGCATATTTCTGGATCATATCCAGATTTGTTGCCAAAATATACAGGCTTCCGCCACCGCCATATTCTATCTTGATATAATCCTTGGCCACACCGTCAACTTCTACATTTTCTATGCCCCGGTAAATGCCGACGCCATGTCCTTCATGAACAACATAGTCCCCAACAGACAGTTCTTTGAAGCTTCTGATGCGCTCTCCCTCCGATGCAGACTGCCGGCGTTTCCTCCGCTTCTTCTTATCTTCACCAAACATATCTGATTCTGCGATAATGGCAAATTTGATCATCGGATACTGTATGCCCTTATGGAGACTGCCGTGAATAATCATAATCTCTCCAGGCGTCGGCACCCGGTCCCTGTCTTCCGAATAAAAAGCCGGAAGATCATACTCTGCAAGGTCTTTGACAAGGCGTTTGCCTCTTGTCTCCGAACGACAGACAAGAATCAGTCGATAGCCGCTGTTTTTCCAGCCTGTCAGTTCTTTTACCAACAGCTGAAAATCCCCTCTGTAGGTATGCATGCTGCTGGCCATCATGCTGTATTTATTCTTAACCGCAATATGCGCTGAATTATAGGAAAGCGTACTGAGCAAAACCGTCCGCAGACTTCCCATCCGTGCCAGAATCTTCCGACATTCATAAATGGCCTCTGTCTGTCCCGGCAGCACATAGCCTTTTTCCAGCCTGCCCATCATACTCTCTCTGTATTCGGTCGTTACAGCCTCCCCCTTCTCTGCCACACGGGCCGGCTCATCCAGGATGATCAGACTATCCTTTTCCGTGAAATAATCCAAAAATGAAACTGTATGGTCATAAAAATACTGCACAAGACTATCGATACCTGAAGCTGCGCTACTCAATTCCAGATTGTCCTTCAATTCCGCAACTGCCTGTTTCAATCTGGCCGCCGCTTCATAATTCCCGGCATCCTTCAATCTCTGCACCTGCAGCTTCATGTCCCGATCGATCAGCTTCAATCCACGGTCCCGTACTGATACACTCATAATATACTCGGCAGCCGGATCAATCGTCACCTCATCAACCTGTTCAATAGACCGCTGACTCTCTGCATCAAAACTTCTGATGGAATCGATTTCATCTCCCCACAATTCGACACGATAAGGGCACTCATCCGCCAGATTATAAATGTCAAGAATTCCGCCGCGGACCGCAAACTGGCCCGGATCTTCCACCTGACTGACTCTTTCAAACCCAAGCGCCGTCAATTTCCTGCTGAGTGCTTCCAGCGGCAGAATATCTCCCACCTTAAAAACGCATCGGTTCTTCTGAAGCTCCTCCAACGGCAGCAGTCTGTCTGACAGACCATCAATGGTTGTCACTACTGTAACCGGGCATCCATCCATCATTCGCCGAATCACGGCCATCCTCTGACTGACGATCAGATTGCTGTGAATGTCTGCGTTATAAAAAATAATATCTTTGGCTGGATAATAATAAACATTCCGGTCAAAAAACTGGTAATCCTCATAGATTTCTTTTGCTTTGATCTCATTATAAGTGACGATCAGCTTAAACGGATAAGGTTCTCCGATACTGCTGATGAGATGGCATTTCTGTGAATCTATACAACCATCTATATGAATTGGTGTCCGCTGTCCGGCAAGATCACTGACGATCTGATCATATTCACTTAAATCATGTAATGGCTGTGTAAACGCTTTCATACCAAACTCCTTTCACACTTCTTCTATCAGGCCTTTTTCTTGGTATTATACCGGTTCATGGCCCCTCTGACATCATCCATAACCATCATTTTGACCGCTTCAGCAGCTTCCTTCTGTGCCTCGTCAATGATCTTTCTATCCTCGGCACTATAACGTCCCAGAACATAATCCGCCAGATCCCAGCCCTTCGGTTTTTCCCCGACACCTACCTTGATTCTCGGGAATACCTCTGTTCCAAGATGCAGAATAATATTTTTAATCCCATTATGACCGCCGGCGCTGCCCTTCTCACGGATTCTCAGCTGTCCCACATCCAGACTGATATCATCATAAATCACAATAATATTCTCTGCAGGGATCTTATAGTAATCAGATAGTTCTCTGACACTTTCGCCGCTGAGATTCATAAATGTCTGCGGCTTTGCCAGAATAACTTTCTCGCCCTCAATATAACCGCTGCCATAAAGTGCCTTGTGTTTCTTCTCTTCCACGCGGATCTGATTCTCCGCTGCAATTCTGTCAATTGTCTCAAACCCGACGTTGTGTCTGGTTCCTTCATATTGTTTCGTTGGATTGCCCAAACCTACGATTAAATGCATATCTTTCGCTCCGTATACTCTGCTAATTTCTCTGAGTTTCCTATCTGTTATAATATAAAAGTTTTATATTTCTTTGTCAATACGGTGAAAAGAAGGGATGCCTTCTCTCTGTCGGCATCCCTTCCCGGAATTATTTCCTATTTGCGATCATTCTGTGCAAATTCGCACAACACATAACAGCTCAGGTTTCCATCTGTTATTCCTGTTCTGTTTCCAGTGCAGCTTCCTCGTATTTCTCAAGGATCTCTCTCTGAATCCGTTCACGGGTATCGGAATTAATCGGATGTGCGATATCCCTGTACTCGCCGTCTGCTGCCTTACGGCTTGGCATTGCGATAAACAGGCCTTTTTCCCCATCTATAACCTTGATATCATGAACAACAAATTCATTATCAATGGTAATTGAAACAACCGCTTTCATCTTACCTTCTTTCGTCACCTTGCGAACTCTTACATCTGTAATCTGCATATGTATACCCCCATTATTCTGATACTTCCCCAACTGTTCATACTTCACAGCTGCACTTTCCCACTTATCAGATTATATATCTTTCGTTTTCTTCGACAACAATTCTTACCTTGTCGTCCTCACCCCTGTAAGTTTCGTTTGCGCGAATTGTTCCACGACTTTCAACAATACAGTTCTCAATCGTCGTATTATCTCCAATATAGACATCATTAAGAATAATCGAATTCCTGATCACACAATTATTCCCCACATATACCTTGCGGAACAGAACCGAATTCTCAACCTTGCCATTAATAATGCATCCGCTGGCCACCAGACTGTTTCTCACAGATGCCCCCGGATTGAACTTTGCCGGCGGCTGATCCTCAACCTTCGAATAAATGCCCGCATAACCGCCAAAGAAATAATCTCTGACATCCTTCTTCAGAAAATCCATATTCGTTCTGTAATAGGAATCTACGGTTGCAATATTATTCCAATACCCCGGCACTTCATAACCATAAATCTTCTTCGTCTCACGATATCTGACAAGAATATCTTTGACAAAGTCATATCTTTGTTCGGCATTGGCCTTCTCCAAAAGTCCAATGAGCAACCTTCTTCTGATAATATAGATACCTGTTGATACAGTCATATTGTCTGTAACAACCGGTTTTTCTTCAAAACCAAGCACACGTCCGTCAGTATCCATCTGCATCACGCCAAAACGTGTCGGATCATCCTGACCTGCCGCCAGCTTCGTATACCCTACTGTAATATCTGCCTTCTGATTGATATGATATTCCAGCATCTTATTAAAATCAATCTTGTAAACACAGTCCCCGGATGTAATGATCACATACGGTTCGTGACTTTCACGCAGAAAATCAATATTCTGATACATGGCATCCGCTGTTCCTCTGTACCAGGAATTGTTCTCCGTTGTCATCGTCGGGGTCAATACAAAAAGTCCGCCCTGCTTACGTCCGAAATCCCACCACTTGGAAGAATTGAGATGCTGATTCAATGAACGTGCATTAAACTGTGTACATACAGCGACTTTCTGTACATGAGAGTTCGACATATTGCTCAGTGCAAAATCTATGCTTCTGTAGCTGCCTGCTATCGGCATAGCTGCAACGGCTCTCTTATTCGCCAGTATACCCATTCTGCTGCTGTTCCCGCCTGCTAAAACAATACCAATCGCTCTCATTACATTTCACCTGCCTTTATAATAACCTGTCCACTCGCCAGCAGGCCATCCGGATAATCTTCCGGTACAGTCTTTCCGACAATCGCTGTATTCTTGCCAATCTGTACATGATCCGGAATCACAGAATTCTCCGCGATTGTCACAAGATCAAACGCATAAACCTTTGGATTGTAAACATTCGGGGCAAATTCACCCACACCCAGTCTGCAGTCCCTGCCGACCTGTACGGACTCGGCAATAATTCCCTTATCAACCGTTGTTCCAGCGCCGATCACTGCTCCCTGCATAACAATAGAATCATGAACAACAGCACCTTCTTCGATGATAACGCCTGCGCCGATGACGCTGTTCTTCACTTCCCCGTAAATCTCCGCACCTTCTCCGATGATACACCTGTCAACAACAGCCTTCTCACCGAAATACTGCGGCTTGATCATATCGTTATTCGTATAAATCTTCCAGAATTCCTCATATAAATTAAATTCCGGAATGATATCGATCAATTCCATGTTGGCCTGCCAGTAGGATCCCAGTGTTCCGACATCCTTCCAGTAACCATTGAATTCATACGCATAACAATTATGCGTATTATTATGTACATAAGGAATAACATGCATACCGAAATCACATCCCGGCTGATCCTTCAAAGCGATCAAGGCCTCCCTCAGTATCGGCCAGTTAAAGATATAAATACCCATAGACGCAAGGTTACTGCTCGGCTTCGGCGGTTTCTCCTCAAAATCCTTGATATTGCCGTTGTCATCGGCAATAACAACGCCAAAACGACTAGCCTCAGCCCAAGGTACAGGCATGCAGGCAATTGTCACATCTGCCCCTTTTGCTTTATGGTAATCCAGCATCACTTCATAATCCATCTTATAAATATGGTCACCGCCAAGAATCAGTACATACTCCGGATTGTATTTCTCAATATATTCCATATTCTGATAAATAGCATTGGCTGTTCCTGTATACCAGTCTGAACTCTCGCTCTTCTCATAAGGTGGAAGCAATGTCACACCACCGTGATTACGGTCCAGATCCCACGGAATACCAATGCCGATATGGCTGTTCAGGCGCAAATGTCTATATTGTGTCAGAACACCAACTGTATCCACTCCCGAATTGATACAGTTACTCAACGGAAAATCGATAATACGGTACTTGCCACCAAAAGCCACTGCCGGTTTTGCTACATTCGAAGTCAAAACACCAAGTCTGCTGCCCTGCCCGCCGGCCAGAAGCATGGCTATCATTTCTTTCTTAATCACGCTATCACCTCTGTTGTTATTTGTGAGCTCATTATACCACTATTTATATAAAAAGTGAACAGTATTTACTAATTTTTTTACGACAAAAAAACAAAATGTATGCAATCCTTATAGCATCAGTAGGTTTTATGCAACTTTTTTCTGACAATTTTCAACAATTTTTACATAGTTTTTTTGTATACATTACATAATTTACATTTTCATAATTTTCATTTGATTTTTCATTAAATGCGGTTATAATAGCAATAGGTAACTGTTCCGTGCAGGATATGCACAGTCACAACAGTTATACACTTATTAAATATCAATTTTATAGAATAGGAAGGATTCTGATGTATCAAATCAATTTTAATAAACCGGTAAAGATCCACTTTATGGGCATAGGCGGCATCAGCATGAGCGGCCTGGCCGAAATTCTCCACGCCAAAGGCTTTACTGTTGTCGGTTCCGACGCTCACGAATCTGCCATCACAGACCATCTGGCGTCTCTTGGCATCCAGATTGCCTATGGTCAGCGCGCAGAGAACATTACACCTGATATCGATGTGGTTGTCTATACAGCTGCCATTCATCCAGATAACCCTGAATTTGCCGCTGCCAAATCTGCGGGTATCCCGATGATGGACCGTGCGGAACTCCTTGGTCAGATCATGACCAACTATACCAACGCCATCGCCGTTTCCGGTACCCACGGCAAGACAACGACAACCTCCATGCTGTCTCATATTCTGCTTGCAGCAGACACTGATCCTACCATCAGCGTGGGCGGTATCTTAAAAGCCATTCACGGCAACATCCGCGTAGGACACTCTGACAACTTTATTACAGAAGCCTGTGAATACACCAACAGCTTTCTGAAGTTCAATCCAAGCCTTGAAATCATCTTGAATATCGAAGAGGATCATCTTGATTTCTTCAAGGATATCAATGACATCCGTCATTCTTTCCGCAAGTTTGCAGAGAAGCTTGACGCAGACGGTATTCTTGTTATCAATGGTGAGATCAGCCATGTATCTGAGATCACAGACGGTCTGCCATGTCATATCATTACCTACGGCCTGAAACCGGAGTGTGATTATTCTGCCGAGAATATTACATTTGACGAATTTGCCAAAGGCAGTTTTGACCTGATCGCTTACGGCAAGAAGATTGACCATATCCAGCTGAATGTGGCAGGTATCCATAATGTATCCAATGCGCTGGCAGCCATCGCCGCCGCACGCGAATTACATATCCCTATGGATATCATCAAGAAAGGCCTTATGGCTTTTGAAGGCACTGACCGACGCTTTGAATACAAAGGCCAGTTTAACGGTGTGACTGTCATCGATGATTATGCACATCATCCGACAGAGATCAAAGCAACCCTGACTGCTGCACAGAGATACCCGCACCGTCAGATCTGGTGCGTCTTCCAGCCGCATACTTATACACGTACCAAGGCCTTTTTCCACGAATTTGCCGATGCACTTTCACTGGCTGACAAGATTGTCCTTGCTGATATCTATGCTGCCCGGGAAACCGACCCTGGTGACATCCATTCAAGGGATATCCAGAAGCTGCTCCTTGAAAAAGGCAAAGAAGCCTACTATTTTCCTTCATTTGAGGAGATTGAAAAATTTTTACGTGAAAAATGTATCAACGGCGACCTGTTGATAACTATGGGTGCCGGAGACGTTGTTTTAGTAGGCGAAGCGCTGATTAAGTAAAGTTATCCACAATATCCACCGATTTATCAACAAAAATTTGGGATAAATCCGGTGGATATTTTTGTTTACATAATTCCTACGCAATCTCCTTTCTTTTTTCGTCTAA
>OLRE01000717.1_pt1 | contig 37112 bp, 28 predicted proteins | sample 1672461 | NCBI WGS metagenome assembly OLRE01 (sample SAMEA3136688, study PRJEB25190) | human gut metagenome | biome: human gut; feature: human-associated habitat; material: faeces | place: Austria | collected 2013
TCGAAACAAGATTATCAAGTGTATCAAGAACAACGCCAATGGCTACACCAACTGGTCTCGCTTCCGCAATCGCGTAATGTATGTACTCGATTCAAACGCAACATTCAGCCTAGAACCAAGGGAGAAATGATCATGGATGCACAAGACATTATCGAATTGATCGAATATTTCAGAAATCTTCAAAGCAATGAAATGAAATTTGAAATTGAAGAGCTACGAGGATACATTGACATAAGATTCGAAGAATTATATGACAAGTTAACAGAGTACATTGATTTCAATCGTGAAGATTCAAATCACCCATTATAAAAGGAGCAGAGATTCAAACATCTCTGCTCCCTAGTTAATAATCCTTTAAACACTCATAGGGTTTTCAACCCTACAATTTTTGAAGCCAACTTTTAGTCGACCCTATCTAATTGCGGATTACCCTAAAAGTTAGTTACTGTTATTTTATCATTATTTCATTTTTTTATCTTTAGATTCTTCTTTTTCTTTCTCTTTTTCTTCTTTACGACGCTTACGAGTCTCATTAGAAGAAATTAAAGCACCAACGATTGGAATCCAAGACCACCATACTCTATGAGTAACATCCAAAGTTGACTTAGGCATTTTTTCTTTTTCGATTGTCTCTTCTTTAGCCTTAGGAGTTACATCATCCTCTACAGTTTCTTCCTCACTAACTCTTGGAGCTACTTGTAAAGGAGCACGAGTATCTACTACAATCTGACGATAAGCTGTTCCACCACCAGCAGTACTTGTAGTAACACTTGTTGCGTAGCTTTCTGATGTTGAAGCACTATCACTGCTTGATGTAGATTCACTACTACTCAATGAATCAGATGTACTTGTAGATTCACTGTCACTCAATGAAACTGATGTGCTTTCTGATTCAGAAGTACTTAGAGATTCAGATTCACTTGAAGAAACTGATTCACTTGAAGAAACTGATTCACTTGCAGATGCTGATGTACTTTCACTTGTACTAACTGATTCAGAAGTAGATTCATTCTCACTTACTGATGTACTTGTTGATTCACTTTCGCTTGCAGAAGTTGAAGTAGATTGACTTTCACTTACTGAAGTACTTGTTGACTGACTCTCACTTACTGAAGTACTTGTTGACTGACTCTCACTTACAGAAGTGCTTGTTGATTGACTCTCACTTACTGAAGTACTTGTTGACTGACTCTCACTTACTGAAGTTGAAGTACTTTGACTCTCGCTTACTGAAGTTGAAGTACTTTGACTTTCGCTAACTGAAGTAGAAGTACTTTGGCTTTCGCTGACACTTGTTGAAGTACTTTGGCTTTCGCTTACTGATGTAGAAGTAGATTGACTTTCACTGACACTTGTTGAAGTGCTTTGGCTTTCACTTACAGAAGTGCTAGTTGATTGACTTTCACTGACACTTGTTGAAGTGCTTTGGCTTTCGCTTACTGATGTACTTGTTGACTGACTCTCACATACTGAAGTTGAAGTACTTTGGCTTTCGCTTACTGATGTACTTGTTGACTGACTCTCACTTACTGAAGTTGAAGTAGACTGACTTTCACTTACTGAAGTTGAAGTACTTTGACTTTCGCTAACTGAAGTAGAAGTACTTTGGCTTTCGCTGACACTTGTTGAAGTACTTTGGCTTTCGCTTACTGATGTAGAAGTAGATTGACTTTCACTGACACTTGTTGAAGTGCTTTGGCTTTCACTTACAGAAGTGCTAGTTGATTGACTTTCACTGACACTTGTTGAAGTGCTTTGGCTTTCGCTTACTGATGTACTTGTTGACTGACTCTCACTTACTGAAGTTGAAGTACTTTGACTTTCGCTAACTGAAGTAGAAGTAGATTGACTTTCACTGACACTTGTTGAAGTGCTTTGGCTTTCACTTACAGAAGTGCTAGTTGATTGACTTTCACTGACACTTGTTGAAGTGCTTTGGCTTTCGCTTACTGATGTACTTGTTGACTGACTCTCACTTACTGAAGTTGAAGTAGACTGACTTTCACTTACTGAAGTTGAAGTACTTTGACTTTCGCTAACTGAAGTAGAAGTACTTTGGCTTTCGCTGACACTTGTTGAAGTACTTTGGCTTTCGCTTACTGATGTAGAAGTAGATTGACTTTCACTGACACTTGTTGAAGTGCTTTGGCTTTCGCTTACTGAAGTACTTGTTGACTGACTTTCACTTACTGAAGTAGAAGTACTTTGGCTTTCGCTGACTGAAGTAGAAGTTGATTGGCTTTCGCTTACTGAAGTAGAAGTACTTTGACTATTTAATAAACTTTTTGAAATTTCTGTGCTTTCTAATGACGAATGACTATTGCTTCTTGATGCAATATCAGAATTTACTAATGAAAGACTTTTTGATTTTGAAAGGCTATCTGAAGTATCAACATTAGATTTGCTATTAGAATTGCTGATTGATAAGCTTAAACTTTCGCTCTTGCTTTGACTATTCTTTATAGAGTCACTCTTATGTCTACTTTGTTTTTCAGAAATACTTGTAAATTCACTTCTTTGTTTATCATACTTTGTTTGTTGTTTTTCAAAATCTTTAATAGAGAAATATGATTTCCCCTTAATAGTTGTAGGGCTACTTGCATCAATATTTAAATCATCCTCTACTTGTCCAAAATAAGGGAATACATGTCCACCATTTGTTTCTGTTTTAACAATAAATCTATAATGACTACCATTATAGTTAAATTCTATTTCACTTCCATTCTCAGATGTAATGTCACCTTTACTAAAAGATTCTATTTCTTTGAAATCAGGTTGATAATTGTATCTTCCACTCGTATAGTCCCAATATTTGATGTCTTTTTTTGAAAAATATGCATGAATTTTTCCATTTCTTTCATAATAATAGAACTTACTTCCATGATTGTCCCTATTGTCCCAACTGTCATCACTATAAATTGGTGCTTTTTCAATTACTGCAATTTGAACAACATCTAATGGATCAGTCTTTTCATATGGAGTATATTCATATAAAATATTACCCTTCCCATCTTTTAAAGTATTACCGTAAACATCTTTTTTCTCTGTTACCGCAACCCAGTCAAAATAACCTGTGTATTCTTTATTATCTGCTGTCTGATATTTCACAAAAAAGTTATTTCTCTTATAATTAGTACTTTGAGTATAGTTACCATTATTATCAGTATTAACACCGTTATTATTATATTGAGTACTTATCTCCGTAACCTTACCAACACCATATTTTTGAAAGAAATTATATTGAGCTAAATACTTAGCTAATTCATCAGCTTTTTTACGATAAGCATCATTTTGATACGCCCCATTTAAATAATGGTGATTATCTTTAATTGCATCCTGTCGAATTTCTTCTAATTCTCGCTTAGTATTATTGATATTTGTAATCAAATCTTCTAAAGTTTGATTCTTTTGAGTTTCAAAAGATTCAGAAGCACTTGTAAATTCTTTTGATAAACTTTCAGATTCACTTGTATAAGTAGAAGTTTCTGTAGATGTACTTAAAGATGCGCTTGTTGATACACTTGTTGAAAGTCTTTCAGATTCAGATTTAAAATCTTCTGTACTAGTGCTTGTTGAAAGAGATTCAGAAGCCATTTTACTTTCAGCTTCACTTCCAGAAATACTTTCACTAGAAATTTGTGATCCAACTTCTGAAATAGATCCTGAAATAGATCCTGAAACAGAACCAGATACAGATAAAGATGCAGCTTCTTGTTCAGCACCATTTTCATTAACCGCTTTTTCATTTCCTGTCTCATCGGCAAGCATAATATTTTGTTCATCTGAACCTTGCGCTTGTGCATTATTAAAGAATCTTGGTGCACGTTTAACAAATGCTTTTTGATTTGTTTGAACAGTATTACCTTCAACTGCAGAAGTTTCAACAGCTCCTTCACTTTCAAAACTACTAGTTTCTGATTTAGATTGAGATAAAGATTCTGTTGTTGATTCAGAAACAGATTGAGATTCAATAATTTGTTCTTCTGATTGAATAACACCTTGTTCATTTTCAGCAGCATAAACAGCATTGTTACCTGCAAAAATAGTTCCGCCACCTACAACAGCACCGGCAGCAGCCATTCCCTTTAAAAGATTGTTCGATTTCTTTCTTCTTATATTCTTTTTCTTTTTCGACATTCTATTCATTCCTTCCCAAAAAACTTTTATATTTCTATATAGCCCATAAATTAGAAATTAAAAAATCAAGCAGAGCACACGAAAAGGTGTACTCTTCCCTTACTAGGTTTAATAGTAAACGGAAAGCTTGATTTATTCAAGTAAAAAACACGATTTCTAACCAATTTTTTAAAAAAAATCTACATTCGTTAATATGCATGAACATATATTGAAATAAGCATATAAATAATATAACCAGTATGCTAACCGGAGTTATATTTAGATAAACTCATCTAGTCCAAAGCCATGATTGTATCTACAAATAATTTCTTAGTAAAATAGCCATTATTTATTAAATATTGTACATGTTTTAAATTCGAAACCATCTGATTATAATTATCTTCTGTACAATTTTGAATCATCTCATCCGCCTCTTCTAGACTTGAGACTACAAATCCTATTCTTTTTTCTTTCACAAAATCTGCATTTGATAAATAATCAGGAACTATAACCGGAATACCTGCTGATAAATAAGAAGCTAACTTATACGAACAATTCATCTTATAATACACTTTTTCATCTTTGGGATCTTCTGAAGTTCCCCAAACCAATCCAAAACCACCTTTAGATAATTCCAACAATAATTCTGGTTTATTTAGCCATCCCCCGAAATGTACCTTGGAATAATCATAATCCGGTTGATGAACTCCAAAACAATACAATGGAGTATTGCATTTCCAATCTTGAATATAAGGAAATCTTGAAACACCTCCTAAAAAATAGAGTTTTCTTTCGAAAGAAGGTGTATGCAAATCCATATGCACATTAAAATCCCACATCTTCTGTACTACATATTTCTTAACAGTTAACCCTTCTTCTACAAGTCTTTGATACATTCTTTCAGAAGGAACAATCACCACTTCAGCTTTATTGTACATATTAATAAAATAAGGCATTAGAAAATAATTGTTTTCAAATTGAATCGGAGGAACGTCCTGAATAAAAAATACGACTCTTCCTCCATATGCCTTTATTTTATCAACTAAACCATTATCCCAATCCACTCCATTCCATGTTGGCGATTGAAAAATAACGACATCTCCAGGCGTAACTCTAGCTATAATTCCATCATATCGTGAAGATAATTCATTTTTTGGCTCATCTTCATATATATACGCATACAATCCGATTTCACTATCACTTAAATCCTTTAAGATATCCATTACTTCATGTTGCGATTGTAAAACTGTACTCATACCACTAAATCCATAAACATTTGTCACATGTATCCTCATAACATTTTTCTCCACTTCTCACTAATTTTTGTTTCTAAAAATTCATTTGCAATTTTATAAGAATATTCCATAAAATCATTGAGTTTTTTATAATCTGTAAAGACTCTAATTATTTTTGAAGCAATACTCTTTACCAATTCATTTTCATACTCTTTTGTGCAATCATAATTATAATCTATCAAATAGCCATTTTTACCATTCTCTATAAAAGTAGTATTTCCATATGGTACATTTAAACCAATCAAAGCACATCCAGATGAAGCCGCTTCTAACAATGTTAATCCAAACGTTTCAAAATTTGATGTTGTAATATATAATTCATAATTTTGGTATACATCATCTAATCGTTTAAATCCCATAAAACGAATATAATCAGATGCATTATTATTTTGAATAATTTGCATTAATTCCCTTTGTAAAGAAAAATCATCTTCTCCATATATATCTAATGATATATCATCATCTATTTTATGTGCTTCAATAACAGCTCGTATTAATAAATCAATCCTTTTTCCTCTCACAATTCGCGATGCAGTAAGAATCGATTTATGTTTCCTGTTATTTGATACACGCAATCCATCAACAGAACCTACAGGAATTACATTTATTCTTGGAATATCATATTTGTATTGTGTAAGCACATTGATTAAATCACTCTTTTGACTTTCAGTTGATACCACAAAAGAATCAATATATTTTGAATATTTAAACCAAAAATAGTATTCAAAATTTAAAAATAATGCATACGGAGATTGATTTGGTTTAAAATAATGCCCTGAATGAATTACACAAATTATTTTACAAGGTAATCTTTTTTCTAGTATTACATGATTAAACCTTAAATCAAATGCTCGATCTAAGATAAAAGTATCTTTCATAGACAATTTTAACATATCGAAGAATAAATCTAACATATCATAGTGATTCAGCTTTTCTCCATTATTAAGTAAATAATCATCCCCAATTTGCTCAAAACAAATCTCCCCATTTTCCTTATAAAAAGATCTTTTTACTAATTTTGCATAAAGACTCCCAATTTCATTTTTTGCAGTAATATAGTAATCTGAACAAACTAATCCACCAGAATAAAATTCTTTCTTTAGTAAACAATTTTCCTTAAAATATAGCACCTTATAGAAATGACTTTGATCAAAAGGCAATGTATGAATCTCACACATCAAATAACCATTATTCCAAAACTGTATACTATTTTCTAAATGCACCATTTCAGACACATTCATATCTGCTTGAATTCTTTGTATCATAGATTCAGTATTATCAGTAAAATTAAAACAATCTCTTCCCGTTAACTTTAAATGCGGATTTATCATTTTATTTACAGGAATATCAACATTTTTATATAGCATAATATCTCTCATATCAGGAAATTCAGTAAAAACATATTTACTATCTATTCCGATTTGATCAAACATTTTTTCTCGGTACCCTTGAGCATTATCAATTCCATTTGGGCTAAATCCCACTAATAAATTAAATACATATACTGACATAATTTACCCTTTCATAAAGCTTTCTACATATTGAACAAATTCTCTATAAGAATAAAATACATTCGTTTTATAATTTGTGTTCACTAAAAAAGCCTCGTTTTGATGATGAATAGTTAAAATTTCTTTATTGTTGTCCGTGTAAAACGATGTCATCAACAAACCCATATTTTGATCATAATACTCTGAAAAAAACTTCAATCCATATAGATCATAATAATCCGTTTTATAATTAAAACCATTATCTAACCATTCTACTTTATGAACATTTCTTTTAATTACTGGTTCTTTAAAAAATATACTTGCCTTTTTCTCACCATGATACAGGATTTGTCCATAATCATCTTGTGGAAAAACATACCAGAACTCTGGAATATCTAAATTGTTATAAAACAAATCCGAGTATTCATGATGATATTTATTATAATGATTAATTAGTGCTCTATACGGAGATAAAACAGTATTCTGTCCATCCTCATGTCCAAAAATATATTCATTATCTTGTAAATCATCAAATTCATCTTTATAACATTCTTCCAATAATAATTTCATACTTTGCAACCCCATTAATTAAAATAAATATAAAATATGCTAATATCTATCAAATAAATCCACCATCATAAACAGAGAAGAATCTCGCGACGACAAAAAAATCTTCTTCATTTTTAAATCCAAGTTCTTCTAAATTTTGTATTGCCGTATAATTATCAGATTCATATAGCACAAAAATAATTAAAGGACCATTTTCTTCTTTAAGAACCTCTAAATCCTTACAAGGTAGAATATCACCATCCTGATTATATGATTGTTTCATCACTCTGTAATCATCTTCACCCAATTTTATTGAATTATATAATTTTCTAAACATAAAATTTTCTTCACCATAAAAAATATGTTTTACCCCTGGTATAGTTAAACGATACACCATCCTTTCATATTGATAAATACGATCGTTTAATCTATTTATACATTCACTTAATCTTTTTTCACTTTCAACGTTTGCCCAAGGCGTTTTATTCAAAATCTTGAAATATTCAACATCAACTTTATGTCCACTATATAAAATTACAGTTGTTCCAGCATAATGATATATGCAATCATCTAATTCTTTATTGTTTTCAAATCTTACGATACATACATAAACATTCCACTTATCATCTAATATTAATATAGAGTTTCTACAAACTACATTTAGCGCATCCTGATCAAACAAATCAGACTTAGGATGTTCAATCAAATAATCAATACTTGCTTTTTTCAAATTTATAGTTGTTCTTATTTTATTCAAATTAAGCACAACAACCCCAGCATTTATATACTTACCTCTGTCTACTAATCCATGCACTACTGGATACGGATTTTCAGTATTACGATACGTTCCATAATCTCTAACACCAGCAACGCAATAGTTAGAAACATCTATATCCCATAATCCTTTTACGTCTCGATTCACCAATAAATCGGCATCTAAATAAATGATTTTATTCAAATTTGGAAGAATTTCTGGCAACATCAATCTAAACATTGTTCCAACAGTAAATCGATGCAGCCTGTCTTTCACATCATCGAATATTGAAGTATCAATAAAATGAAATTGTATACTATCTCCTTTTTGGTATGCTACTTGTTTAAGTTTTCTCTTGTTTTCTTCACTCACAGTCTCATCATGCAAAATATGGAAACAAATCCTAGAATCCGTATGCTCAAGTATAGACTGCATTACAGTACCAACCCAAACACTATAATGACCATCCTTATCATGTAGTCCAAAACCAATATGAATGACATCCTCATCTAATACAGGTTCTTCTAATTGATCCACTGCATCAATTAAATACTTCTTAATATAGAAATCTGAAGATAATAAACCAGAACAATTTGAATTAAATTCATAATGAATATTCTTCTTATAGAAAACATTCGTGTAATTATGTTCTTTCAAATAAGCATGTACCTCATTACTTGTAGGCATAATTAAATCAACAGAATTTAATATATACTCATATTCAATTGTTTGATGCAAAAGAACACAAATCTTTGTATTATAAGCCCTAAGTTTATTAATTAATAGATTATCATAATGTTCACCATTTCCAGTTGGTAATTGAATAAATACTAAATCATGCAACTGAAGTGATGAAATGATTCCATCTATTCTTTTTGACAATTCATTCTCAGTATCTGTACTCACATCAAAATTAAAGATTCCCATTTCTTTAAAACCCAATGCGTGCCCTGCATCCGTATATAGATTTTGTTTCTTCTTTAAATCTTGATCTTGTATAAACCCATAAATATTTGTTATATGTACATTCATTACCCTTTTACCCCTCACATAAAAAATGGACATGTCCTTAAACACATCCATTTTATCACACTATTCAATTAAGGTGACTCCCACTTTCCAGATCTGATTCAAGAAATTCAAATTCAATGTAGCCAAACGATTATGCTTATCATACTTAATAATATAATCATCCATATTCACAAGTGGACCTCTTGTCACATGAATCTTATTGTTGAGTAATACACCATAAGACATACGAAGAATCTTCTTTTCATCCATCAACATCGTAAGAATACGAATCTCTTCATCTGTTAATGCAGAAATATCCTCTTTATATTTTAATTCATGAATAAAAACACTCTCCAAAGGAAACTTTCTAAAAATACGATCCACTTCTACCTGTGACAATTTACTCACCACAAATACATAGCCACCGAATAAAGTTCGCAATTGAATCTGTTTAGAAACCCTATGATAAAACTCCATCTTAGGACTAAACGCAAAAATACCCTCATTTTCATTCAAGTATTTACATACTTCCTCTTCCTTAGAACGTATGGTCAATAATACATACCAATGTTCATTCAAATGCATACATAAAACCCTTTCATCTCACATACTAAAATTATAAAGTGGTTAGTTAGTTGTGTCAAATCGATTAAAAAGGTAAATCAATCTCTGGTTCTTCTTCTTTTTTATCCACTTCTTCTTCAAAAGTCGGTAAGTTCTCTAAATCCAATTCATCCAATCTATCGTAATCAAAAAATGGTTCTTCCATGAATGGATCCCAATTCATACAATGACTATATACATAATTTACTTGTGCGTCCGTCAAACCACTTAGTAATTCATCAAGTTCTTCTTCCTCACGCAACTCATACAACCACTGTAAATCATACGCACTATGACCTGCATCTACCCACATATGAAGTCTTTCTTTCTCTTTCTTTGTGAGTTTATTTTCCTTTTCAAATTTTCTTAATTCATTCTTACGAATTCTATATTTACTCTTCTTTTTCATACACCAAAAAATAAGGGTATACATACGCATACCCTAATATCTACTATAAACTTTTCAATTCTTCTGTGATTGCATTGATTGCTTCATCAACCTTAGAAGCATCCTTACCACCGGCTTGAGCCATATCTGGCTTTCCACCACCATTACCAGAACAAATTTGAGCCGCTTTCTTAACCAATTGACCCGCATGTACACCAGCCTTAACAGCCTCTTTACCTGCACCAGATACAAAGACAACCTTTTCTCCATTTGTGTTAACGAAGAATACAACCATCTTGTCATCACTAGCCTTTAAGTTAGAAACAATATCCTTCAATGCACCTGCATCCATTCCAGAAACGGATTTAATCAATACATTGACTTTGCCAAAATCTTTAGCCTCAGTAGCCCACTCTTTAGACTTCAATGTAAAGATTTGGTTCTTCAAGTTATCGATTTCCTTTTGCATATCGTGCATAGTCTTATAAGCAGCCTCAACCTTTGTATCAATATTCTTAATACCCTTTTGTTTAGCACTTACCGCAATATTTTCTAACATATTGTGTTCTTGTGCAAAATCTTGGTAAGCCGCAAACTTAGTCTTAGCCGTAATACGACGAGAATCTGAACCAATACTTTCCTCACTAATGATCTTACATAGACCAATCTGAGCTGTGTTTTCTACATGACATCCAGCACAGAATTCCTTAGATACATCACCCATTGTTACAACACGAACTGTATCACCATACTTCTCATCAAATAATGCAGTGGCACCAGACTTTTTAGCCTCTTCAATAGGCATTACTTCTTTCGTTACTGGATAAGCCGCACTAATATATTCATTCACAATACGTTCTACTTCAGCCAATTGTTCAGCCGTAACCTTTTCATAGTGATTAAAGTCAAAACGCAAATATTCAGGACAATTGTAAGAACCAGCCTGGTGAATATGATCACCCAATACCTTAACTAAAGCCGACTGCAACAAGTGTGTACAAGAGTGGTTTGCTGTAGTTGCCAAACGATCTTTGACATTTACTTCACCATGTAAAGACATACCCTTTTCTAATACACCACTATTGATTTTAACTGTATGAATATGCTGTTTATTACGAGTCTTTTGAACATCTAATACTTCTACTTCTACACCATCAGCCGTAAACATTCCCTTATCGGCAACCTGTCCACCACTTTCGGCATAGAAACAAGTTTCATCTAAAATGATCATACCTTCATCTTCTAAAGAATCAACCATTTTACCCTCAGCATTAAATAACGCAATGATCTTACCATCACAAGATAAGTGATCATAACCAATAAATTCACTAGGCTCATTGAAGTTCATCAATTCTTCATTTTGAGACGCAAAAGAATCCTTTACATTACGCGCATTACGAGCACGCTCTTTTTGTTTGTTCATTTCTGCATCAAATTCATCACGACTTACACTAATTCCACTTTCCTCGGCAATTTCTTGTGTCAATTCAAATGGGAATCCATAAGTATCATACAATTTAAAGACAACTTCACCACTAAGCTTTCCATCCTTAGCCTTGCTGATTTCTTCGTCTAGTAATGCCTGACCAACCTTTAAAGTCTTCTTGAAAGTTTCTTCTTCCACCTTAATCAACTTCTGGTTGAACGCAACATGCTCCTGTAAGTATGGATAGAAATCCTCCATTAAATCCGCAACAACAGGAACTAGTTTATATAAGAATGGTTCATCCAAACCTAATTTTAAACCATAACGAACTGCACGACGAAGTACACGACGAAGTACATAACCACGACCACTATTTGAGAAGTTAGCACCATCACTCAACGCAAAAGTCACTGTACGAACGTGGTCCGCAATAACACGGTAAGCCATCTTATATTCACCTTCATAAGGATGTTTTGCCATAGCTTCTGTTGCACGAATAATAGGCAAGAACAAATCTGTATCGAAGTTTGTTTCTCCATCCTGAACTAAGGCAACCAAACGCTCAAGACCCATACCTGTATCAATGTTCTTCTGAGGAAGTTCCTTATAATCTTTACGATCAATACTTGGATCACAATCATATTGAGAGAATACGACATTCCATACTTCTACATAACGATCATTTTCCATTTCATCAAAGAATAATTTTTCTCCCAATCCCTCAGGATCATATTTTTCTCCGCGATCAAAGAAAATTTCACTGTCAGGTCCACCAGGTCCCTTACCAATTTCCCAGAAGTTATCATCAGTCTTTAAAATATGACTAGGGTCTACACCACAAATTGTAGTCCATACTTCATAAGCACGCGCATCATCTGTATATACAGACACATACAATCTGTCCTTATCAATACCCATCCATTCTTCGCTTGTTAAAAATTCCCACGCAAACTGAATCGCTTCATCCTTAAAATAATCTCCAATTGAGAAGTTACCTAACATTTCAAAGAAAGTGTGGTGACGAGCTGTACGCCCAACATTTTCAATATCATTTGTACGAATTGATTTCTGCGCATTCGCAATACGATTTGAAGCCGGTTTTTCACTACCATCAAAATATTTTTTCAAAGCCGCAACACCCGCATTGATCCATAATAATGTTGGGTCATTGTGCGGAATCAAACTTGCGCCCGGCTCAATCATATGCCCTTTAGATTTAAAATAATCCAAGAACATCTGACGAATCTGATTACCAGTTAATTGTTTCATCTTTTTTTCCTCCAATAAAAAAACGCTCCTATTTCTAGGAACGTATAATTACGCGGTACCATCCTAGTTCATTTTTCAAAATCGAAAAATGCCCTCAATTCACTCGTTAACGCCGACTACGTTTCAACTCCAAAGTAGCTTCAAACTAAAAGACTCGAAGAGCTTTCACCAAACGCCCTCTCTCTATATACAAGAACTTTTAATCCTACTTATCTTCTTCACTGTCGAATCGATAAAATTTTAACACTCTTTCCATATTTCTGCAAGACGAATCACACCATCTAACATCAATTCTTTACTCATACTCGCAAAAGACAATCCAATACGCCCATTTAAAATACTAATGGCGACACCATTCGATTCACACAAATCTCGAAAACGCGATATATCCACATCTAATTGTAACCAATACGCCATATACGTCTCATCCAAAATATACGAACAACCCATATACGTATCAATCAATTGCTTTAAATACAAATGCTTCTCCTTATACTCACGAACAAGCTTTCTTAAATGCTTCTGCAAATACCCATCCACAATATACTGCGTAAAAGCCACCTGCTCAATTTTACTTGTCGTTGGACCAAAATAAGAAGCACTATACTTACGCATATACTCCTCATTTAAAATCATATACCCAATACGAAGACTCGGTAATAATAGTCTTGAAAACGAAGAAAAATAAATCACATTCTTACTTTTCGAACACAACGAAGTCTTGATTTTAGAAGCATACACAAGCTCCCCATTATAATCATCCTCAAGAATCAAAACATTCTCTAAAGAAACCAATTCCTCACGAATTCTTTCACTCATAGACTGCCTATCCGACGTAAAACAAGTCGTATTCACATAGACAACATCCACATTCAACCTTTGAATATCCTTCACAAAAGAATTTGGATTTAAATATTCAACATGAAAACCATACGACAAAAACACCTGCTTAGCCTGATCATCCACTAAAGTACTTAAACCAATCACCTTTGACTTATCCAACATCCCACAAAATATATACAACAAAGACTGATAGTTTGAACCAATCACCATCTGCTCTGGAAAACACAAAATATTCCGATTCTGATACACATACTTACATAGAGCCTGCCTTAATCCATACTCCCCTTGTGCTAGACCATAACTTGACATCAAACGCTTATCATTCAAAACACCCTTCATATATCTTTTCCAAATCGTCGTTTCAAACGAATCAAAAGAAACCGACTGAATCCGAAAATCATAATCATACGATTTTTCTTTATGACTCGAAGAATAATCCAAGATTTCCTGATGCAGTAAGATACGCTCCGGATTCATACTCACCACATAACCCACTTTTTCTTGACTCGAAATAAACCCATCCAACACCAACTTATTATATGCATTTTCAACCGTAGTCTTAGACACATTCATCTTCTTTACACATTCACGAATCGAATCCACACGATCCCCATACTTTAAGATCCCAGAAAGTATCGACTCCTTATACAAATCATAAATTACTTGATATTTCTTCATGCAACTGTCCCCTAATTATTTTTTATAATTGTATATTTTTTTATATACAGAAACAAGTATAATAGTCACTAAGTTACAGAAAGAAGGAAAGATTATGAAAAACAAACAAACATACGAAATCGTACTAACAGGACTAGGTATGGCACTTGTATTTGTCGCAACCATGTTCATCAAAGTACCAAACGCATTGGACGGATACTTCAACCTAGGAGACGGTTTCATCCTATTATTCGCAAGCTTTTTAAATCCATTTGAAAGCTTCTTGATTGGAGGCTTAGGAAGCGCACTAGCCGATGTAGCCGGAGGATACGGCCACTACTTCTTCTTTACCCTAATCATCAAAGGACTAGAAGGAATCGTAGTATCCCTACTTATGAAAAACTACTCTAAACCGAAACAAATCTCAAGCTACGTATTAGGATCTGTCATTATGGTATTTGGATACTTCATTGCTAAATACATATTAAAAGGAAGCTGGATCGTAGCCGCAAGTGAAATTCCAGCCAACGTAGTCCAAGGAGTTGCAGGTATTGTGATTGCACTTATTGCTTATCCAATGGTAAAGAAAATCGTACAAGATAAATTAAATTAAAAGAGAAATCAAAATCGATTTCTCTTTTTTATTTACATCGAACTGTCACTCTATTTTTCGCATCCAACGTACACGTAAATAAAGTCAAAGGATAATCCGAAGAAGTCATATCCTCAACACTATCTGGCGTTAAAGTTTCAATTAAAACAACACGATATTCAAAATGATTTCCAAGCGCGTCCGTAAATACGACCTTACTACCCGGATCTAAACTATGAATTCTTCCAAAATGAAACCAAGAATTATGTGCCGCAATCACCATATTCCCCTTATATACACTACCCGAATATCGACAAGGCGCCAATTTCATCAAATCATACGTAAACTCACTCGTAACCGGAAGCTTAATGTCCAAAGAAGGAATCTCAATCGTTCCAATACAAGATAAACCATCCAGTTCTACTTCAGGCATATCCATATCTGGATCAATCAATATGTCTGGATCCAAATCATTCTTTAAATTATAGGCAGCCAATATATCTTCTTCACTCTTTCTAGCCCGAAACGTATCATACACATTAAACAAAGTGAGTCCCAAGGCCAGTACAACACAGATACAGCCAATATGCTTTAAAACTTGCTTACGCATATACATCCAAGTCCCACAAACAATAATACAGGTACTGGCCACCACAATTGACCCGTCAAAGGAAGATTTGATTCTGATTTCTTAGAGTCCACAATCTTATTCAAACTATTCTTTAACACAATATGATTCCCTTCTCGATAAGAACTTACACTATATCCAGAAGGAACACTTGTCTCAACACAACTCCATCTCATATCACCCGACAAATCATTCCAAGCATATGTCCAATGATTTTCTTCACTTAATACCTGATGATCCACGACCTTGCCATCCCCAAGTAAATCTACACCAATAAAACTTGGACGATTCTTCTTGTCGTCATCCTTCCATACTTTTTGAACACGCAAAGAAGTCGTTTCAACTCTAGGCTCATACTTTAATTCAACATCACAATCTTTATCCACATAAACAACAGAAACCGACATTGTATAATCCGCATTATCTAAAGCCTTCACTAAATAAACACCTTTAGTTAAATTTGTAAACAAAGCCTTACCATCCACATCCGATTGAACTTGATCATCACATTCAATATTGTCACGATCAATATAATCGCCAAGAATATTCCAATCCTGTGAAACCGAATAGGATTTAAAAGCACCCATCAAATTATAATCCGCATCCGCCACTCGATACAATCGAACATCGATATCGGAAGCAGGACAAGTCACTGTTAAACTCGAATAATCACTTGCGAAAACAGGAGTACATACAAGAACAAAAAGAAATATACACAATACACTACGAATTATTTTTTTCACGCCCTCTTAACCTCCATATCTTCGAAACAATAAAACCAACCAACAAGAATACAACACCAACACAAGAAGCCACCACTAAAGTATCCACTCGAGCTGCATCTGAAGTAATGTTCGATTCATCATACAAACGATCCACCACACGATGACCACGAACCATCAAACGCTGCGTATTAATACCATACGGCGTACACGTAAGTAACGTACAAAGATCTTTACCTTCTTCAATCTCTAAAGGACCATAATCTTCAGGCTCTACAACCGAAATCTTATCCACCTCATACGCCAAAACCTTGCCATACACATGCAGATAAAATAAATCCCCCTTTTCAAGACGATCAATATCCGTAAACAAACGAGCACTCGGAAGCCCTCTATGACCAGAAACAACACAATGCGTACTACTACCACCAACAGGAAGTGAAGAACCCTCTAAATGACCAACACCCACCTGTAAAACAGAATCATCCACACTATGATAAATAGCTAACTTACAACGAATCTCAGGTATCGTGATATATCCCATCATACCCGTACCATCCGCATTTAATAGACTCTTATATAAACTAAGTTCTGAATCACTCGGAGTAAAACGACCCGCATTCGATAATAATGTTTCATTGTATGCCGCAGCCGCATCTATCGCGTTCTGCTTATCCTTATCATCCATCTTCTCTATTTTTTCAGAATAATTAGCAACAACAGCCGTTTGATGTTTAGAATTCCAATAATTACTCACCGTTGGATACAACAATAAGGAAAGACCCGTAATAAAAACAAGTATCGCAATTATAGTTGAAATATGTTTTCTCATCTCACAACCCTCTCCCTATCATTAATCGAAAATATTTTATTTACCCTTAACTCTTCTTTTTGTAGCTAATACAACACCAGAACCTAATACAAGTACGGCACCTACTAAATAAATCATAGTTGTACCCATACCACCTGTACTTGGTAGTACTGTTCCTGTTTTGTTCTCTACTTTAACATCACCAGTATTTACAGTTGTCGAACCATCAACATAGATATCACCATTATCTTTAATTTCTACCTTAACTGGACTACTTAATTTATTATATCCATCAGGTTGTTGTGTCTCTGTCAAATAATAAGTACCAGCACCTAAACCTTGGATTGTAAATTTACCAGATTTAGGTGAAGTAATAGTTGTGACTGTGCCTGTTTCACCTTTTTTAGCAACACGATATACATCATCCGTATCTGTTTCATTAGATGTTTTAACAAAACCAATGTTCACTGCATCCTGTGAATCTTTAGTTAATTTAAAAGTTGCACCAGCAAGTCCTTTTTCAGTATTTGAATCATTTTTATCTATATAGAATTTAAACACATTCATTTCAAATGTTTTTGTGGTTGTAGTTTTATGTTGTGTATTTTGACTATCACCATATTTTAACCAAGTTTCATTCTCGTAACCTTTTCCTGCAATCACTGCATTTTCATTTAATGTTGCAGAATAAGTAACAGTAATTGTATCATCAGCCTTTAAGCCATCACATAATTCTTTAGTAAAGTTAATATGGAAAGTACATTTTGGACCTGTGCTTTCTAAATTTGTTGTATCTACACTATAATCTTTAGTTTTAGTTAATGTTTTTTCATCACTAGTTGCCTTTTTATGTAAACTTACATTCACTGAATTTTCATCAAAAGTTAATCCTTCAGTCATTTTATCATGTAGGACATAGTTTTGAGCTCCTGGTTGTGTAGTAATTGTTGTTTTAAAATATACTTTATCACCAATGCTAGCAGAGTTAGACTTTCCATCAGCAGAAACAACTCCGCCAGAAGTAATAATTTTGTCAACTGAAGGAACACCATTCTTTTCTTGAATAGTTGCAGCAGGTTTTGTAGTATCTAGACTACATAAAGTACCAACACTGGAATCAACTAGATAATATCCAAGAGATGGTACATCAAAAGTTAAAGTTGATGTAGTCTGTCCAGCGCTAGCAGCAGGTACAGTCTTCGTATCATTAGCTGTGATACCTTGATTTTTTTTATTAGCATATAGAATTGCTTGTTTTGCAAATTCTTCAACACTAGCATTTTCTTTCCATGAAACGTATTCACCATCAAAAGTAAAATATTTATCCTTAACATTTTCTCCTTTTATAAAATTTGCCCATTCTGATGAAGGTTTATATGCAAAATTACCTTTTTCTTTTCCATTCTCCTCTTTAGGGCTATAACTCTCTAAATCTAAAATCTTATAAATCTTATATGTCTGTCCAGGAATCGCATTACTAATAGTAATTGTTCCTTTTGTCGTTGATGATGTTCCTTCATCAGCTTTTACGTTACAACTCATTGATACTACCATCATGAACGCAAACATAATGGCAGCAATTTTCTTAATTAGTTTCATTGCTTTCTCCTATTCCTTGATTTGTCATTTAAATAATTCTTTTTATTTATATTAGTCAGAACTATCAAGCTTGCTAATACCAACATAGCTCCTGATATTCTGTAAATCAGAGTTCCATAACTACCAGTAGAAGGTAGTTGTTTTACACGGCTTTGATTTGTCACGGTTACCGTCGCACCGCTTTGTACTGCATTATTAGTACTATAAGATGTAATGTATTCCAATCTGTTAATGACATGAACACCAGAATCTTTAATTGGATTGTTTTGATCATCTAATTCATAAACGTAATAAGTTTTATCCAATTCTAAATTAATAAACTTATTACTCTTAGGATCAATTGAACCTTCATCATATTGAATAAATATTGTTTGAAGTGGATCTCTTGTGCCATCTTCATTTGTGCCATCTTCATTTTCATATAAGCCAAAATGATATTTTCCTGTTACTGGATTCATATCGTGATTAGCAGAATTTTTAAACTTCTTTTCAACAGTAATCTCACCTTTATGGTTCAATACAGTTAAAACATATGTTTCTTGATACTGCACTTTTATTCTTTTATCCTGAATACATGTTTTAACATAATCTGAATAATCATTTTTTCCAGACTCAACCCTTGGCACCATTATGTATAATTCTTGCTCACTCTTTACATAATCTTTTGGTGCTTTAGTTTCTGTCACTTTATAAATAGTGTTATATTGCATTACATGATCAGTTGCTGAACCACTACCGAAACTTAAAGTTCCATTAGCATCTGTTGTTCCAGACCAATTAAAGGTGTCTCCTTTTGATTTAATTGTGCCATCATTCAAACGCTCACATTCAACCATTGTAAATTCAGCACCAGATAATGAAGTGGATAAATCATATTGATCTTTTTTTAGAATATTCAACTTGATATTATTACCACTTGATACAGTTCCACCAGCAGTATATGAATACCCTTTTTGTTCAACTTTAACACCCGTTGAAGGAGTATATCCTTCCCAATAAGCTTCATTAGAAAAATCTACCTTTTGTCCTGGTGGTGCATTCACTGTTGCTTCATAAGTAATTGTGATTGCCTTGTTATTAGGTATCTCAATTTCTAGCGTATTGTCATCTTTCAATATAGATTTAATTGCTTGTTCACTACCCTTTGCATCTATAGCTTTTATTGATTTCGTATCTAAAAGCAACGAATTACTCAATTTATCTATAAGTTTTAGTGTTGTTCCTTCACTAACAGGAATTTTTTGCCCAAGAGGATTCGCTTTAATTGTAAATTTTACTTTTTCATTAGCCGGTTGATTAGACGTCATCGACTTTTCAAGATTCTGTCCCTTCAAAGTTGCGGATGAAGTCGCATTATTCATCTTTTGTCCATCTGCTGTTTGTAGTTCAACTTCATTTGTAAATGTTTTTTCTATTCCATGTAACACATCGGAATCTTTTACTTTACAAACCACCTGTACATCTACAGAATAATCATCTCTTATTTGTCCAGCTATAAAATCACCCAATTCAATAAGAGCCTGATTTCCGTTCACATAATATGTTGTTGTCTCTGTTCGACCATTATTATCTGTTGGAGCATCTTTTGTTTGTTTCATCGTCCATTCAGAACCAACATTTGTAATTTCCTTTGATTGAATTGTATCCTGTTTAGGTCCAGTCCATTTAACACGTATATACGCCAAATCCATACCTTCAGGGATTTTTTCTAATACACGATATGTTCCTGATAGCTCACCAGCATAATTTAATTTAAATACCCAAGAAGCATATAATCCAGGTCCAGTATCAGATAATCCATCCTTAAATATCTTTGTTGTATCTCCTTGATCTCTTCCTGGTTCAATATTAGTTAGCGTACTTCCATCATATGTGAAAGTTTGGCCTAATTCTTTTAGAATATCTGCACCTCCACACAGTGTTTTTGTTGCTGAACCCCAACTAATATCATTTTCACCATCATCATTTGTACTAATTTGATTTTCATATTCATTGTAGTCTCTATAATCTGTTGGCAATGAAGAAGGTTCTGTGGCAATAATCATATACAACTTTTTATCTTTAAGTTCTATATTCTTATTTGCGGTAATACTTAACTCAGAATTATTTGTAACCTTAAGATTAGAGAACTCGCCTTTTACATCAACTAAACCACTTGTAGTCTTTAACTCTTCCAAATCTTTAAAACTTGTTATTGATTTATCATCCGATAATTTACCTTTGTAAATACCAACTAATGAATCATCATACAAGTAAGAAATTGTCTTATCTTTTGATATCATATCTTTAAAGATAGTATCTTTTTTTATTGCGGTTCCACTAACTTCTACAACCCAATAAATCTTACCTTTTGACCAATTTCCACTAGCAACTTTCGGACTCTCATAATACCAAGATGATTTTTTCACGTTCATTTGATAATTACCTGTAATTGTAACTTCCTTATTTGAAGATATATTTGAAATCTTAAACGATTTACCATCTCTTCCAACAACATTACCAGTTAAAGTAAATGTATTTGTTACTTTTGTACTGCCATAACTATCCTGATTTACTGGTTTTGCATAATAAGTAAATCTATATGCATATTTATTATTTTCCCAACCTAAATCACTTGGCTTTAATGTAAAACTTGTATCTCCATCAATCCTTACCCATTTGACACCTTTTGATTCATACGTACGATCCAATGTATTAGTTTTCTCATAATCTCCTGTTGAAGCTAGACTAGAACCATTTTGTTTTACTTCTAAAGCTTCAATTTTTACATAACCTACATACTGCATCTTATTTGAATTTAATTGATCAGACATTTGTACACTTGTTGCATCCCAATCGCCCAATGTATCATTTACCATTACTGTATATGGATAACTATCTTTAGGCACTTTAAATGTATTCTCAGTTGAATTATCGACATTATATTTACCATTGTCTTTTATATACTTGTTTCCAGACATTTGTATAGTGGTGTCTTTTGCTATAGCACTTCCAACTGACTTAGCATCCCATTTGTACGTATTGATATTCTCAATATGCCAAAACTTATCTAACGCCCAATCATCAGCTCTATTATTAGTGTTTGATGCCTTTACAAGATATCTATTTTTTACTGCAACTGAGTTATTTTGAATTTTCGCAAAAGCTTCTGGAGTTACTATAACACTATAAGTCGCATAAATAGTATCCCCTGGATTTAAAATAATTGGATTATTGTCTGTTCCTGTAATTTTGAAACGCGTTGGTTTTCCATCTACTTCAACGTTCCAATTTGCTTTATAATCATCTTTATTTTTTGCCCAAGAAACCTTAAATGCATCTTCGCTCACATTATTTTTAAACAACTTGACTGAATTAAGATCATAAGTCACATATTCTCTTATATTTTCATCTGTAAAAAAATCTTTATAATAATCAAGAAAATCATACATTTCAAAATCTTTTATTGGATAATTACTATTGTTTTCTTTCAATTTAAAATACAATTTATAATCTATCTTATAAGATCCATCATCTTGTCTAACAACAGAACCTACTCTTTCTTTACTCATATCATAATCTACATTTGGAGTAAACTTATTATCACTATAAACACGCTTGATAGTATTTGAATATACTATGGCCTGATTATTGATAGTTTTACCATTCAACGCAACACCATCTTTTAACTTTGCAAAATAAGTTAAAGTACGTGTTTCATTTGCTGACATTTTCCCTATATCCCAAACAAGACTTCCAATTTCATTATCATTCTTTGTATTTTCTAGAGGTATAGGATTACTTTTACTTGAAGTTGATCCTAGATATATGCTTCCATGAGTTTTGCCTGGTTCAACAATTTCATAAGGATCTTGTTGATTCACTTCATCTTTACCTTTAAGATTTGTGTTTGTCTTGTTTATATTTATATAACTAATCAAATTAGAATTGGCTGAAAAAGTATCAACTACTTTCACATCTGGACAACCGTCCTCATGAGCAGTCACCATAATTGTATATTTAATATAATCACTATTTAAATCTATTTTTTTGCAAGATTTATTTACATCTACTTTTCCATAATGTGCAATTGGATTCTCACCAAAATTCAATGTATACTCTTTTCCTGCTATGCTAATCGTTTTTTTTCCTTCATTAGGTATATTGCTTAAATTAGCCTCTCCAGTAACATAGAAATCACCATCAATTGTTGTCTTTCCGCCGCTTATTAAGCCATTTAAATAATCTTCATTAAATTGAACCTTTACTTTTCTCTTATCTACAGTTACATCGCCAACTTTCGTTGATCCTGACATAACACTGCCTTGTGCCACTGCATTTCTAAGTATTTCTGGTAAATCAAATATTAAAGTACGATTGTAATTTGCTTTTAAATGCTCAATCTGTATCCCTTGATAATGAACACTTAATTTTATTATTGCATCCCCAGGTATTTCTGTATTACCTATCACATCAATATTAGTTGGAGTACCATCTTTTATATAATACCAATCAACAGAGCTGATTTTATTTGCATCACTACTTAAATTAAACCCCTCTGAAGTAACTTGGGTTGATTCCTGCTGTTCTTCTTCATTACTCTCATCTTGTTTATTATCTTCTGATTCTGTAGCTGCTTGTACTTCTTCACTAGACTCTGGTGTCTCTGGTTGCGTATTCTCTTCTTCCACAGGCTGTTCTTCTTCTTTTTCGTAACAATCTTCAGTATGCTGATGTTCTTCTTTACCACACACTAATTCGTCATCTTGAAAACATTCCTCTGTATGTGTATGTTCTTCCATTCCACAAATGGTTTTACCCTCTAAAGTAATGGCCGGAAGAGTCAGTGCATAGACCACGCAAAAAACAACCACGCAAGAAAGGGCTAAAGTAATCCTTTTCCATTTCTTTAACCGTGCTTTATCCTTAAGTAGTTTTTTTATATATTCCGAAACCATGCTCTCTCACCTACTTTACACTTCCTATTTGATCAAAAGGCCAAATTCTAAAAATAATCTGCCCCTCTATTTGTTCTTTCGAAATATCTCCAATTGCTCTACTTCTAGAATCTATAGAAGTATCCCTATTATCACCCATTAAAAACCAATGTGATTCAGACACCTGGTGTGGAAGATCAATATCACAATTACCCAATGCTTTTTCATTAAGATACTTTTCGTCCAATGCTTTACCATCCACACTCACATTGCCATTCACATCAATATCTACCCATTGACCAGGACTGGCAATAACACGTTTTACCAACAACTTATTTCCCTGCCAAAAAGCTACAATATCTCCCGACTTTAAATCCGTATTCTTTACAGAAACAACATACTGACCCTGTTCTAAAGTAGGAGACATACTATAGCCATAAATAGAGAGTACGGGCATCCATAAAGTAGCTACTAAAACAGAAATGGCAGCTACTACAACCAATATACCAATCGTCCCCTTTAAAGTCTTACGATATACAGCCCTATCCCTTAATCGCTTCTGCTCCGATTCTATTTCTTCCATTGTTAAATCATTTGAATTTGTAGTATCCTTTTTCATCTCGCAAATGACATCCACCAACTCACTACGACTCAAATGCTTTAAATCTTTCTTCTCCATATCTAACCCCTATATTCATTGGTAGCGCTTACTTCAAGCTAGTAAAAAAAAGTCTACCTTGTCAACTTGTAAACTAGTTTAGTAATAAAATATTGTGCAAATTATCAATAATGTATTCATAAATACATCAAATATCCCTTACCTATCAAACATTTTAAGATTCACTAACTTTTGGTAATTTATATACTACGCGCCTTAAAACATTTTTTCAAACGACAAAATAACCACGGTTATATTTATTTATAGTTATATATAGCTTCACATCTATATTTAAAAGTTATTTTTACTTTTTGGTTATATATGCGTCCCCCCCCCGAAATAAACTCGATTAAAAAGTGCAACAGAATTGTTAAAATGTACAAAAGAAAAGCAGGACTCATTACGAGCCCTGTTCTTCCCTATAATTCAATTGTAAGGTATTTTAATCCACCATATTTAACTTGATAACGATAAATATTATACATAAGTTCTAACCACTCTGTATCTGTAATCTGCTTTTTGCCAATACAATCAATCATCATGTTTTCAGACTTTTTTAAACACTCCATATTCTGAACCCACTTTTTATAATTCTTACTATTCGGCTCCAGTGCCATGTCTATGAGATCATCATACTTCTCATTTACAGCCTTATATATAACTCGAATATTCTCAATTGTAGGCTTTTCGATAGTATCAATGTAATCAAAAAATCTCATATATATTACCACTCCTTTGCATCGAACTACCCACATTATAAACCGCAAATAGTTACCTTGTATAGAAAAAAGTGTCAATTAAGACACTTTTTTGAATATGTTTATGATTTGATTTTCCAATACATTCACATCAATTGGCTTAGAAATATGCCCATTCATACCCGCTTCTATGGCCATTTTCTTATCTTCCTCAAACGCATTGGCCGTCATAGCTAGAATTGGAATACTTGCCTTTTTTACATTCTCAAATTGACGAATTCTTCTAGTCGCCTCATACCCATTCATATTTGGCATTTGAATATCCATCAAAATCAAATCATACAAATCTGCATCCACTTCAGACAACCGATTTATACAAGCTAAACCATCCTCAACACGATCCAACACTAGACCACTCTGTTCAAGTATGGCCATCGCAATCTCGGCATTTAAATCATTATCTTCCACAAGTAAAACACGCTTGCCTTCTAAGATGGATTTTTCATCCAGAACATCTAATTCTTGATTCAATTCTATAGAATTCGCATCCGCTATTCTATGCTCAAAAGTAAGAGTGAAACAAGTCCCCTCACCCAGCTTACTCTTTACACAAATATCTCCATCCATCATATCCACAAGATTCTTAACAATCGCCATACCTAAACCTGTACCTGACACTTTTCCAATCGTTGTATTGTATTCTCTAGAAAAAGAATCAAATAAAGTTGGAAGATATTCTTCACTCATACCAACACCCGTATCTTTAACTTGCGTTTGAATTCTGACATAACCCGATCTTGTACAATTCAGTTCCTTCACATCAATCGCAATATGACCACCCTCAGGCGTATACTTAAACGCATTGCCCACTAGATTCATTAAAATTTCACGAATCTTAAAGCCATCCCACAACACATGTGTATGATCAACATCCACACTCGTTGTAAATACGATATTCTTTTCTTGTGCACTCGACTCGAATACGTTCTCGATTTCTTCTACTACAAGCCCGATTTGCTCGGCTCTTTCTTCGACAACCATCTTACCACTCTCAATACGCGCCATATCCAGCACATTATTAATGATTGAAAGTAATAACTTACCACTCTGTTCTATCTTATTTTGATAATCCACCAGGATTGGATCTGTCAAGTACTGCTTCATCAACTCATTGTAGCCAAGAATCACATTCATAGGCGTACGAATATCATGCGACATATTGTTTAAGAAATCCGTTTTCGCCTTATTCGCCTCTTCCGCCACAATATATGCCTCTTTTAATTTCGCCTCCTGCATACGTTCCTTCTTGATCAAATCATCAATGTTTCTTGTACCAATCACCGCCACACGACTACGATCCTTTTTATAAACATACGCAATACGTGTCTGATGATAAAGAATACGATCACCCATTTTAAATTCATAGGTCATTGAAAAATCATCTTGATTTGAACATAACGCATCTAACGAAAGCTGATCTAAGAAATTTTCACGACTTTCATCCGTCACAATCTCATCGGCATAAGCCGGCAATAATGCACACCACTGATTTTCATATTTACGACAAAAATCCGCAATACGCTTACCATTCTCACCCACTTCACGATATGAAAAGATTTGACCACTATCCAACTCCAACAATAATACGGAAAAATATTCTTTACCAAGACCCTCAATAATCTCTCTTTGAAGTTCTAATACTTTTTCCCTCTTTACAATTTCATCAATCGGACGAAAACCCATTATTATCTTAAAATGATTCAAATCCTCATATAGAAATACTGCCCTTGCCCCTAAATTCGAAATTCCATTCTCATCCGGAACAATTTGAAAATGCCATTCTAAAGAACCCTGTTCCTTTAATGTACGCATTAAAGACTCATTTGATAAAATATCCATATAATTTGGACAAGAATCCTTCATCAGTACATTATCATAGAAATAATTTAAACTCTCACTATAACTATCCCAATTCATTTCAGCACAACTCGCATCCTGCTTAATCACTTCCACGGTATCTTGTTTCAAGTCACAAAGCACTAAAGAAGTATAATCCATAGTAAAAGCCGATAAGATATTATTCTGTTCCTTTTCCCGAATAAACTCTGTCACATCCGAAATATTTCCATGCAGTATAGAATTTCCCTCTTTCTCTATACTCTCACTTACATAGTGATATCCATCTTTTCCTAACAAACGAAAAACAGAATTGAATAAATCCATCTCTCTATCCTCTGGATGCACCATATTCATTAATTTATTATCAAATCGAGTTTCAATCTCTTCTTTTGACCAACCAAAAATCTCTTGAAATTTTAAACTCACATATAAAAAGGGATATCCATCCTCCAATGAACACCGATGATATCCACCCATATGCCCACACACTTCTTGAATTGTCAAATCATTATCTATTATCTTCATAGCCATTCCCCTAATAATATTAACTCTATCAAACTCTCAACCCTATTTCAATCCACTAAAAACTATGGTTATATTCCCATTAAATAAAAGTAAACTAATTTAACTATATAGTAACACAAATTACGTTTAAGTTAGTTGTATGCGTTTACACCTAATTAAAAAGTACAAATTGTACTAAAAAGTGCAAATAAAAAAGGTACATAAAGTACCTTAATTGCTTCTACGCTTTTTACGACTATGAATATTCTTAGACACACTACGAATATTTAATAGTGGAGCCAAGAAAATGATAATTGGATATATTTCCAAACGACCAATCAACATCGCAAAAGATAAGACAATCTTCGAAAAATCCGAGAACATGGAAAAGTTTCCCATTGGACCACAAAGGCCAAATCCTGGACCTACATTGCCAATACAAGTCATAACGGATGTAACTGTTGTCTCAAAATCAAAGTTATTAAATGAAACCAAGAACAACAACACACCGACAATAATAATGAAACTACAGAAATACGCCATAATCTGATTGACGACCTCTGTATCTACAACTTTTCCATCCATTGTGATAGCTTCTACTTTTTGTGGATGCAGTAACTTTTGAATATCCAATTTGATTTTCTTTACAATAATCAAAAGACGACTGACCTTCACACCACCACCAGTCGAACCAGCACTCGCACCACAGACTGTTAATAAGAAGAGGATCATCTTACTAAATTGTGGCCAGACACTATAATCACAACTCGAATATCCAGTTGTCGTTATAATTGAACCCACTTGAAAACTTGCCAAACGAATGGATTTGAATACATCAAAATTATACATGGATAAAATATTCAATGTGATACAAGTAATTGAGAATAAAATAATACCTAAATATGTACGCAACTCTTCATTTTTAAAGACTTGTTTGAAATCTTTGATTAATAAAAAGTAGTACATATTAAAGTTCACACCAAATAAAATCATGAAAATCGTAATGATCACTTCATAATACGCATTGTTGTAGGCACCAATACTCGTGTTTTTAATCGCAAAACCACCAGTACCCGCCGTACCAAACGTATTACATAACGCATCAAACAATGGCATCTTGCCAATCAATAGTAAAATGACCTGAATGATAGTCAATCCCATATACATGGTATATAAAATCATAGCAGACTGACGCATACGAGGTACTAATTTACCAATGGTAGGACCAGGCGCTTCCGCACGCATGATATGCATATCACGATCATTTGACTTAGGAAGTAAGGCCAAAATGAAAACCAAGATACCCATACCACCAATCCAGTGTGTAAAGCTACGCCAGAAGAGTGTGGCATGTTTCAAATTCTCAACTTCCGTTAAAATACTTGAACCTGTCGTTGTAAATCCAGACACAGCTTCAAAGAAACAATCCACAAAAGAAGGAATTTCACCCGACAAATAGAATGGTAATCCACCAAAGAAAGAAACAACGATCCAGGCAAGACCTACCGCAAGCATTCCGTCTTTGGCAAAATAAGAATTCGTTCTCGACTTTTTACGCGTTAAACCATATCCTAAAACCAAACAAATCCCAATCACAATCAAGTAAGAATCATATAATCCTTCTTGATAAATCAAATCCACAATGACCGGCAACACCATTAAACAGGCTTGCGCAATAAGCACCATACCCAATACGTTACCAATCATAGTCCAGTTGAGTTTATGTATATTATGCTTAAGATAGTAAATCATTGATATCCCTCAACCCTGCAACCCTACTAATAATAATAACCGTATCCGATAGTTGAATACGCATATCTCCGGTTGCCACCTTAGAAACACCTTTATGTGTTACATACGCAATGATAATACCCTTACGAATATTTAGATCCTTAATTGGCACATCAATAAAACGACAATTGTCACGCACTCTAAATTCTAAAGCCTCTACCTTGTCATCCACGAGCTTAATCAAAGATTCAACGTTTGATCCAACCGTATTCTGCATAGCACGAACATACTGCACAATTTGGTTTGCGGTAATAAACTTAGGCGTAATTGAATTTTCAAGACCCAACTTTTCCAACAAGAAACCTAAAGAAACACGATTTACCTTAGGAAGCACATGCGTAACACCATGACTTTGGGCAAACATCGAAATAATGACATTCTCCTCATCATTATCTGTAAGAGCGATAAAGGCATCCATTTCCTCTAATGATTCACTCAACAATAATTCATGATCCGTTCCATCTCCATGAATAACTGTTGCCTGTGGGAATTTTTCAACCAAGTTTATACACTTCTCTTTATTCAACTCAATAATTTTAACGGCCATACCCAATTCAAGTAACATGCTCGTCAAATAATATGTGATACGACCACCACCAACAATCATAACCTCATTGACTGTACGATCACTTAAAATACCAATCTTAATAAAGAAACGCTCTAATTGCGTTGTTGAACCCGTTAATGTAAGACGATCATTTTCATAAATCACCGTATTTCCATTTGGAATGATGACTTCACCATCACGCAAAATCGTCACAAACAAGACTTCTGTCTTAAAACGACGATTGATATCAACCACACGCATATTTATAAGTGGGGAATTTTCTGTTACCTTAACTTCAGCAAGCTCAATTCTTCCCTTCGCAAAAGACGATACTTTAATGGAATTTGAGAAACGAATCGCACGCAATATTTCACGAGCCGCCGCCTGCTCTGGATTGATACTCATACTCAATCCCAATTCATCTTTAATCAAACGAACTGTATTATTGTATTCTGGATTACGAATACGAGCAATGGTATGTCTAGCTCCCAATTTTTTTGCCAATAAACAACAAATAATATTCACTTCATCCGTTGATGTAGCCGCAATCAACAAATCACTCGAAGGTACACGTGCTTCCAACAATGTGTCTAAACTAGCCCCATTCCCTTGCACACCAACAATATCTAGTTGATTCATTGTACTTGATAATACATTCGCTTTATTTTCAACCACTGTAATATCATGACCCTCTTGATTCAATTGTTTCGCAATCGCAAAGCCAACTTTCCCATCGCCAACTACAATAATTTTCATATTTTCCTCCAAAAAAAATAAATTCCGATACGGAATCTATCTCAAGTATAATACAAATCAATATTAAAAACTAGTGATACAGAAAATATGTTCAATCTCCTTGCATTTTCAATTCATAGTGATATACTAGGCTATGCTGGATAATCAAATTACCCTTTTACCGCTTATCCAGCGTTTCCTATTTCTTGAGCTGATTTACCCGATCAGCTCTTTTTTTGTTTTAACAATCGAGTATAATGCCCTTAGAAAGGTGCATGGTACGATACAAATGGAAAGTAAAGAAAATGTTGGTACAACCTTTAGGATAATTCTTCCTTTACAAATAGATCCAAACCCATTTGTTACAAGATCTAGGGTTTGATGTATCGACTACTCAAAATGGACAAGAAGCCCTTGATCAATTCAAAAAATCTAAGCTTTACACTTTTGATTATATTTTTATGGATATTATGATGCCAATTAAAAACGGTCTTGAAGCCACTCGAGAAATTCGTGTTTTGCCACGAAGAGATGCGAAAAACGTACATATTCTTGCGATGAGTGCCAATGCATTTGAAAGTGATATTCAAGAATGCATAAAAGCAAGTATGGATGGACATATCGCAAAACCAATTGATATGGAATTATTAAAAGAAAAATTAGCGAAATGAAAAGGGCGAGACAATCACCCTTTTAGTCTGCATATGGCTTTAAATAATCTGCATTCAAAATTAAAATCTTATTATCGACTATACGAATTACATTCTCTTCTCTTAATCCTCGCAAAATACGGTTGACACTGTTTCTTGTAGAAATACCACAGAATCCTGCAATATCATCATTTGTGACCTGCATATCAATCAATATACCTTCCTCGTTTTCTTTTCCAAACAAAGAAATCAAATTATAAAGAAAGCCATAGATAGCGCCACTCTTTCCATTCATTGTCATACATTTTTGGCGATACAAAGCTCTTTGTAGATTCTCACGATAATATGCCTCAACATACTCTTTTAATTTTTCATCTCGCTTTACAGCCCTTGAGAAATCTTCTCGACTTACCAAACAAAAAGATGCCTCTTCACTTTCAACACGAATTCTTATACGATACGCAACATCTTCACGAAGTGTGTCGCACATTAGCGAAAGAAGATTGGGCCCTTTGGCGTAAGTTATATTATATTCACGTCCATCCTCTAAAATGGAACTCACCTTTACGACACCTTCCTTTAAGAAAATCATCTTTTCTAAACCGCACATTATAATATCATGGTTCTTTTTTGAAACAATTGGGACTTCCATTCTTTTCAGATATTGAAGCACATAGTCACAATTCATCGTCGTCACCTCTATCATTATTTCCATTGTATCATACTTCAGTAGAATCTTGTTAGCAATTGATATTTATTATATTACGTGTTCCTTATATATACAATTTTGGACAATTGTTTTTGTATAATACACAACAAGATGATATACTTATTTTTGCTGGATAGCGTGTCCATAAAGTAATTTGCATATCCAGTTTCTATGAATAGAGCTGAATTATTTGCCACATCATCTAGTTCAGCTCTTTTTTCACTTCAAAATCCATGATATAGTAAATAAAACTGGTTGTAACCAACTCATGATAGTCTTTCTTATAATGACCAGTTTTAAGAGTCGACATCCCACATTTTAAGTCGGCTCTTTTTATGTTGCATGAAAAAAGGCGGATTATGCATCCACCTTAACATCTACAAATTGTTTTAAATACTCGACATCCAAGACCATGATTTTATTATACAATGTGCGAATAACATGTTCTTCTCTTAAGCCACGCAAAATGCGATTCACGCTATGTCTTGTAGAAATTCCACAGAAACCCGCAATATCATCATTTGTGATCTTTAGGTCGATCAAAATTCCATCACGCGCTTCTTTTCCAAACATTGTAACCAAATAGTATATAAATGCACATACAGCACCATTCTTGCCATTCATCGTCATTAATTCTTGTCTTGAAATTGTTTCCGATAATTTCTTACGATAATACGTATTCACGTATTCCACCAATTCAGAATGTTTATTTAATAATTGATTGAATAATTCTTTAGAAACACAATAAAAACTAGCTTCATCACTCTCAACACGAATCATCAATGAAGAGAATTTACAATCAACAACTGCATCTTTAAACATAGATAAAATATCAAAGCCTTTTAAATACGCAATATTAAATTCACGTCCATCACGCATTAAAACGCTGACCTTCACAACACCTTCTTTTAAAATATATACATTCTCATCATCCATCTTTAAAAATGTATGTCTTCTTTTACGAATAACAGGCACTTCGTGCTCTGTAAAAAAGTCTAAAAATAATTCACGCCCCATAATTTAAATCACCCTTTGTCAATATGATTTATTATAACACACTCCATCTTTTGATACGTTAACAAATCACACAGTAAGAAAAAGAGAATAGACCTAAGCCTATTCTTCTATGAGTTCAAATCGATATTCCTGCTTCACATCCGGATACTTGTCATGATCTACTTTTGACACAAACATTTCATATGGACGAACAAAATACTTATAATCCCCATATAATGCTTGATAAACTACCATCTTCTCTTGCGTTTCCGTATGCATCGCAACACACAACACTTTATAAGTGTTCCCTTTAAAATGTCGATATATTCTATTTTCTAATACTTTCATAAATTCTTTCCTGCAACGTTGTTTGACGGATACGCTTTAATTTTAAGCGTACCTGCGTTTCAAATAAGCTCCTATTGCCAATAATAAAAAGCTGTTTTTTAGCACGCGAGATCGCCGTATATAAAAGACGCTTTTCTAACATGTTCTTCGCATTCACATCCACAATACAGAATACCGTCTGATATTCATTACCTTGAGATTTATGAACACTGATACACCATGCGTGTTTTAAGTAATATAGAAAGTCCGTTGAAAAATCAACAATCGCATTTGTGAAATCCACTGAAATCACATTCTGTTTTGAATCAATTTCAACAATCGTACCAATATCACCATTGTAAACATCTTCATCCGGTAAATTCTTCAACAACATGACCTTATCGTTTTCACGAAAGATTGTTGTTCCTACCTTCATCTGATTCTTTTGCGGACTTTTTGGATTGAACAACACCTGCATCTGACGATTGATCTCATCAATGCCAGCAGCCCCCTTATACATTGGTGCCAAGATCTGCATGGAATCTAGATCCATATCTTTGACATAATCGATTAGGGCATCCATAATTTTTGGCGTTGTTCTTTCAATAAACTCAACACCATCCTCATAATGACACGTAGCTTCTTCACGAATTTCTTTTGCCAAAGTCACAATTCCAGAACCACTTGACTGTCTAAAAATCTTCTTTAGATGGACCGTATCAATCACATCCGATTTAATTAGATCTTCTAATACCTTTCCAGGACCCACACTCTCTAACTGATCTTCATCACCAATTAAAAGAATGCGACAACGCTGAGGAAGTGCCTTTAATAATTGGGCAAATAAGTGGGTATCCACCATACTAAACTCATCCACAATAATGAAGTCGATATCTAATGGATCCTCCTCATTTTTGCCAAAGGAATTATCTTCTAAGTTCCACTGCAGCAAGGAATGAATGGTTCTTGAATCACAATTTGAAAGTTGTGCAAGTCGCTTTGAAGCCCTTCCTGTCGGTGCACAAAGTTGAATCTTACTATCTGGATACACATCCTTACAAATTTCCAAGATTCCTTTTACAGTTGTTGTCTTACCAGTACCTGGACCACCCGTTAAAATCATGAGCGAACGATCGAAGAACAGTTGAATCGCATCCTTTTGTTCCTGATCATATGTAATAGCTAAACTAAACTCCACTTGTTTGATTTTTGATTCAACATCCACACTTTCCACTTCAAACAAATGATTCTTCAACTCTTTGGCAATCGTGACCTCATCTTCATGCAAGGTAAAAGGATAGATTCGAGTATTTTCAACATACAAATATTGAAGTGAAACCAAACGATCAATACTTTCCTGAATCAAGGATTCATTTACACCACGCACATTTTGAAAGATTGTCGCAAATGTAATATATGTATTTCCAGTTGCCATGGATAATTGTCTAGCCAACTCATAGATATAGGCATCCAATCTTCTTGGATCCTCATTGGATAAGCCTATGGCACTTGCCATCTTACAAGCAGTTTTATATCCAAAACCATACACTTCATAATAAGGTTTGAAACAATCCTCTTCAATCACATCCAACACATTATCATATGTGTCCAATAACATCTGAATCTGTCTTGGACTCAAGCCATACTTTAATAGCTTTGCGTATGTCTCATTAAATCCTGTAAATTCTTGAATGCCCTTTTGAATAATCAACATCTTTTTGGCAGTCAAATTGGGCACTTCATGTAAAAGTTCTGGATTATTATGAATCTTCTCTAAACAATTCTCGCCAAGAGTCTCATAAATACTTTCGGCTGTTTTTTTACCAATCGTAGGAAAATTCTCACCACAAAGAAAATGAATGATCGCATCCGAATTGTCTGGCAATTTCTTTTTGGCCATATCCACACGAAACTGCTCCCCATACTTAGGGTGTTTTACATATTCCCCCTGCAAAACATATTCTTGATCTTCGATTGGATCTTCAATTCTTCCAGCCGCTGTAAAATTATGATATGTCTTTAATTCCGAAAAACCAGCAACGACATAATGATTGGCTTTATTTTCAAATATGATATATTCAAGCCTAGCCTCGATGTCCATTGGCTGTCTCCATAATCAATTGATTTAAATTCTTACCATCCTTGAAGACTTCTTCAATGACACCACCACCAATGCATTTGTCGCCATCGTAGAATACAGCTTCCTGTCCTTCTGTAACAGACGCAATCGTTTGTGGATATTTTACTAACACACTTGTATCATCCAATCTTTCGATTTCAATATCCTGATCCTTTTGGCGATATCTAAATTTACAAGTACACTTTGTTGGAATCTCATCCAAACTTGGCAAGATCCAGTTGATTCCTTTTACAACACACGAATCTGAATACAATAAATCTCTTTGGTCTGTACGACATACATAAAGAATGTTCTTCACAACATCTTTTCCAACCACAAACCAAGGACCCTTTTCATGATCTATATTTAAACCTTTTCTTTGTCCAATCGTGTAATATAAAACGCCCACATGACGTGCAATGACTTTACCTGTATTCACATCCACAATGTCACCATCTTTACTAGGAAGATAGTTCGATAAGAATTGTCTGAAGTTTCTTTCTCCAATGAAACAAATACCCGTACTATCTTTCTTTGTCGCAACCGATTCTAAGTTTAATTCAGAAGCAATCTGACGAATTTCTGGTTTTTCTAAATTCGCCAAAGGAAAAATCGTTTTAGCCACCTTACTCTTTTCAACCTGACACAAGAAATATGTCTGGTCTTTATTCTGGTCTTTAGCACGTGTTAAATATGTAAAGCCATTCTCTTCCTCTTTGTTTGAAGCATAATGCCCTGTAGCCACCTTATCAAAACCTTGTTTCATGGCATATTCAAAAAATGAATCAAACTTAATATATTTATTACATAAAATATCTGGATTTGGCGTACGCCCCTTTTCATATTCACTTAAAAACGTTTTAAATACGTTATCCCAATATTCTTCAATAAAATCAACACGCTGTAAAGGCAAATCTAAATGATTGGCAACCGCTAGCGCATCTAAATAATCCTGTTCCTGAGGACAAGTATCATCTTTGATTGTAGGATTTCCTGCAATATCATTATTCGCAAAACTATCCCAGTTACGCATAAAACAACAAGTCACATCATATCCTTGTTTCTTTAATAAATAAGCTGCAACAGCAGAATCTACACCACCACTTAATCCAACTAATACTTTCATATGTAATCCTCCAACTATCAAAAATTATATCATATAAAAAGGACCAAGCCCGAAAAACTTGATCCAACACTTCAAAATGGTGCCCAGGGCCGGACTCGAACCGGCACGGTATCGCTACCGGTGGATTTTGAGTCCACTGCGTCTACCAATTTCACCACCCGGGCAAAAAACAAATATTTAATTTTAAAAATGGTGCCCAGGGCCGGACTCGAACCGGCACGGTATCGCTACCGGTGGATTTTGAGTCCACTGCGTCTACCAATTTCACCACCCGGGCATTGCTTGACTATTATATCAAAAGATAGAATGCCATGCAAGGATTTTTTTAAAAAAGCCACTAGAAATTCTATCAACAAAAAAATGCATCCTAAACAGATGCATCAAATGATATTACTTAAGTTTAATATATATTTATTAATATTTTCTTCTTTTGAAATATCATATTCATTTATTAATTCATGAAAATATTCTTTAATCGTTTCCTTCGAAATTATTTCGTTGGAAGGTACATTGTCACTATAGCCATTACGCGCAAATAACCAAGGACTTTCTTTATGCGTTGTTTTTTCTAAAATTTTACCACCATATTGACCAAATGTATTCACCACTAAATCTATAATATATTTATCTTTAGGCTTAACAGATACATTGGTGACTAGTTAATATATTCGACATTAATGGTGT